>NHCFJ05603__coassemble_689_pt1 | contig 30342 bp, 37 predicted proteins | sample NHCFJ05603__metabat2_low_PE_008 | metagenome-assembled genome bin NHCFJ05603
ATCACAGCTACCACTATCAAGTCAACAACTAATTTTAAGCAATTATTTGTTAGCTTTCAAACAAGCAGCTTAAATAATATATCATGCTGTCAAAACGATGTCAACGACTTTTTTCAAAGCTGCTTATTCCGTTTGACAACGTTAATTACTATACAAGAATTACCAATTACTGTCAACAACATTTTGAACCTTAGCTACTAGTCAAAAACACTAAATAATGAACGATCATTTAGTGTTTGCTCATTATCGTGGAACATCGGCTAAGTTTTAGCAACAATTCCACCAGACTCAGGGCCTAAAAGTGGACTGATAGCGAACTATTCGCCAAGTTCAAACATTTCAGATTTATTACGTTTATCCTAATATTGTCCCTGCTATCTTCACAAGGCGCAGATTTCCTGCTAAACTTCATCACTGTTAACTAGCTATAAGAAAAGGAGAATATCGTTGACTACACTGATCGACTTTATATTACATATCGACACGCACATCATCCAAATTGTAAATCAGTTTGGCGACTGGACTTACCTAATCCTGTTTGCAATTATCTTCATTGAAACTGGAGCGGTAATCATGCCGTTTCTTCCTGGGGATTCGTTGCTGTTTGCTGCCAGTGCGATTGCTGCTGACCCCCGTTATAACCTCAACATCTGGATTTTTGCCCTGCTTTTCTTAATCGCCTGCCTGGGTGGTGACTCACTGAACTTCTTAATCGGTCATAAAATCGGCAAGACTCTTTCTAATCACTCGCTCTTTGGCAAACTGATTAATAAAGAAAGTCTAGCAAAATCGGAAGCCTTCTTTGAGCGGCACGGTGCGCCCGCAATCATCCTTGCCCGGTTCATGCCAATCATTAGAACTTTTGCCCCCTTTGCTGCGGCAGGATCTGGCTTTCCATACCGCCGCTTTATCCCATACAGTATCACTGGTTGCTTAGCTTGGGTAATCCTTTGCTGTGGTTCAGGCTACTTCTTTGGAAACCTGCCCTTTGTTCAAGAACACTTCTCGGTAATTATTCTCGGGATTATCTTTGTAACCCTGCTCCCAGCAATTTTCGGTTTCCTAAAGTCGAAATTTGGTAAGTCCAGTGGCGAAGTGGAGGTATCCCCAGAGTACCGCGAGGAAGAAAAAGACTAAACTCACCCAAACTATAAACAGCTTTGTAAAAAAGCTCAGCGGCATCAGTAAAATAATCGGGTCCACCCGCGGATTCAACACCCAGTCCATCTTAGCAAAGAGCCAGTAATGGCTGGTAATGAACAAACTAGGAAAGTTAACCAGCATCATTGTCAAAATAACCGCTAAGATGCTCATCCCCCACGTTAACGGTGACAGCAACTGCCAAAGTTGTTGCCGCCGTTTTTCTTTTTGCAAAAGTATGCAAGCAGCTGACGTACTAACTACCATAACCAGCTCATTAAGCAGCAAGTAGCGTTTCACATCAGCAAAGTGGCCCCGTGCCGCAACGGTGAGCGGCATCCGCTCTAACACTAACCGGTTTCCTGGGAGCTCAAGGTAAGCAAGCAGCCGCCGGTAATCACTATTTATTCCGTTTCGACTGACTTGTAATGATCCAGGATGCGAAATGAACCATGGTGAAACATTAATCGTAATAAAAAGAGCAACACTAAACACGCTAATAATACATACTAGCGTAATCAGGATTGCTCTTCGACTAGTCAATCTGCCAATCATCTAAAGTCGCCACCGTATATGTCGGTTGAATCTCTTCTTGTTCAACTTCAGCTGGACGGGAAAGGCCCGTGTACACTAACAGGCTGTCCATTCCAACGTTAATTGCCGCCTGAATATCCGTATGGTAGTTATCCCCCACCATCACCGCATCAGCCGTAGTTAAACCAACTCGTTTTAATGCCATTTCCATAATAATTTTTTCGGGTTTGCCAATCATCAGCGGCTTTTGTTGGGTTGCGTACTCCACTAACTTAACAAGTGAGCCCGCTCCCGGAACCATCCCTCGTTCGTTAGGAAGGTTGCTATCAGCGTTCGTGCCAATAAACTTTGCACCGGCCCGAATCAATAGTACCGCCTTCTCCAGCTTTTCATAGGTAACATGGGAATCCAAGCCTACTACAACAAAGTCCGGATCCTGATCATCGTCCTTGAACCCCTTCGCAGCTAAAGCCTCTCGGAGGCCGCTTTCCCCCACTACGTATACCGACCGTCGTTCCCCGGCAACTTGGTCTAAGTAGTCAGCAGTTGCCAGTGCCGTTGTGTATATATTTTCAGGGCCCACGTTAATAGCATGGTTTTGGGCTAAGTTATCGGCAACAAATTGGGGTGACCTGGTACTGTTGTTCGTTACAAATAACACTTGCTTCCCGGCCGACTGGAGCCGTTTGATAAACCGGGCCGCGGCTGGAATCCGTTTTTTCCCCTTGTAGGTAGTGCCGTCGAGGTCAATAAAATATGCTTGGTAATTAGCGGTCATTACTAATCCTTGTCTCCTTGTTTCCGTGAGCGAATCACAAATTTTTGCTGGTGTTTTCCCGTTCGCACACGTTTAGCGTGCTGGTTGCGCCGGTGCTTAACAACTGGTTGATTAGCTTTCCGCCGCCGTTCTTTAATTGCCGGCTCCCGTGAGTGGCGTTTCCGTCGCCGATGCTGACGAGGGAGATGCACACTGTCATTATGGACAATAAAATAGGCACAACCGAAATTGCAGTCCTCATACAGGAAATCCTCAATTGTTTCAACACCATGTTCGGGATTATAAAGCGGATTTTGCCGGTCATAAAAGCCCGTTAACCGCAACTGTTCATATCCCCAGTCACCAACAATGTAGTCATACTTACTGAGGATATTGCTAAAACGCTTGGCAAATTCCTCACCATCAAAGGCGTGCCGGTACTCCTTCACGAGCTCATATGCATGCCCGTTCAGCTGGAAGTGCTTCTCATCCGTCGCTTCATAGTGATAAAGATCCGCTCGTTGCTCTTCCCGCTGGTCAATATAATCTTGAATTTTTGCCCGGTTCACCCTGTCACCTTCTTTTGGATTGATTTAACTCCTCTATCTTACACCATAAAGCTCATCGTTGCTTCTCCAAATCGACTGCCTTAGCGACAATCATTTGTTCAATTTCGGCAAAGTTTACGGGAGCGCCAAAAGCGGGCCGCGGGTTCAGGTAATCAAGTTCCGGCGCATCAATTCCCACATTAATATTTTCCTTTACCGGCACCGCATAGTGGTGAATATGCCCATGCAGGTTAATAATTTGCGGCGCAATTCCCAGCATCATTGGGTAGTGAGTCAAGTAGTACTGCCGGTGGTTGTACTTTAAAAGTACCCCCACATCATGAAATTCATACTTAGGGTGACCGTCAACCATAAAATTATGCGCGGCCAGGTACTTGAATAGGGCCCGGTTATCGTGGTTGCCCTTCACCAGCACTAACCGCCCATGGAGTTGTCCTAGCACGTCGGCAACTGCTTCGTACGCCTTCCGCGGCGGCTTGGTAAAATAGAGGGCGATATCACCAAGGTGGTAAACAATATCGTGCTCACCAACCTTAGCATTCCAGTTATCAATAATCGTTTGGTTCATTGTCGCGACATCTGGAAATGGCCGCGGCGCAAACTTATCCACGCCCAGAAGCTCACTGTGAAAGAAATGCGTGTCAGCTGTTACAAATTGCATCAAACCACCCCTAAATTAGACAAAAGGCTGGGAAAAACGGTTCGTTTCTTCCCAGCCTCCATTTTAATTAACATTTTCGTATAGCCGGTAAATTCCCGGTCATAGTTTAAGCCTAGTTAGCTTCTTTTTTCAAGCGTTCGATATCGCGAACAATCATTAATTCTTCGTTAGTTGGGATCAACAGGGTCTTCACCTTAGCATCGGCAGCCGACAAATCCCGTTCAACGCCATGGCACTGGTTCTTTTCCTGGTCAATCTTGATGCCGAAGCAGTCCAGGTTGTCAGTAACAAGTTTCCGAACTGGGGCACTATTTTCACCAACACCAGCGGTGAAGACAATGGCGTCCACTCCGTCCATTTCGGCGATGTACGCACCAATGTAACGCTTGATTCGGTTGACGTAAATATCCAACGCCAATTGTGCCTTTTCATTTCCCTTATCAGCAGCGGCAAGGATGTCCCGCATGTCCGGTGATAATTCTGAAATTCCCAGTAACCCGGACTTGTGGTTCAAGGCATCAATCATTTCATCGGAGGATAACCCGGCCTTTCCTTCAACAAAAGCAACCAGTGAAGGGTCAACATCCCCGGAACGGGTTGCCATTGTAATCCCGGCCAGCGGCGTGAAGCCCATTGAAGTATCAAAGGACTTCCCATTCTTAACGGCCGTGATAGAAGCACCGGCACCAATGTGCATCGTAATCAGCTTGAGATCTTCCAATGGCTTCTTCAGCATCTTCGCAGCTTGGGTAGCAACATAGCGGTGGCTAGTACCATGGGCACCGTACTTCCGGGCACCGTACTTTTTGTACCATTCGTAAGGAATGCTGTAAAGCGCGTTCTTCTTCGGCATTTCCGCGTGGAATGATGTATCAAAAACAGCAATTGCGAATGCGTTTGGTAATGCCTTCCGGAAAGCCTTAATTCCCATCAGTTCAGCCGGATCATGCAGTGGGGCATATTCTGCTAAAGAATCAATTTTTGCAATTACGTCGTCGTCAATAATGGCAGAATCCTTAAAGTATTCACCACCGGCAACTACCCGGTGACCCACGGCGGTAATCTCATCGTAGTTCTTAACAATTCCCAAAGCAATCAGCTGATCAAGCAGGTACTTGATTGCGGCCCCGTGGTCAGCAAATGGTTGGTCGTCCTCGTGCTTTTGACCAGCATACTTAATCTTAGCATGACCCATCTTTTCTCCAATTCGCTCGATGGTTCCCTCAGCAACTACTTCCTCACTGGGCATATCAAAGAGCTTAAACTTTAATGTTGAGCTTCCGGCATTAACTGCAATTGATTTTGACATAAAACTGTCTCCTTTTATTAATTTAAGTTTGTCTGGACCCACTGGTCAATTTCCTGCATAAAGGCACTGAACTCCTGTGGCTTTTTAAACGATGGAAATTCGCCAAGGAGCACCTTGACCGCCTGCTTGCTCTTGCCACCATGACGTTGCAAGAGCAGGATGGCCTTTTGGGCATTCTGGTTGGCAAATAGCTCCGCCGGAAGGTTAATTAAACCTTGTAAGTAGCCGACAGAGTGCATCCACTGGATAAACGGTTGGGCTTCCTTCGTTTGGAAGAGGTTGCTTGGAACCAGGAACACACCAAAGCCCCCCGGCCGCAAGTAATTCATCGCTTGTTCAATCAAGAGGTGATGAACGTACGAATGACCCTTTTGAGCCCGGGTTTTATAGTTTTTGGTGTTCTGGTCCAGCGGATAATAGCCAATCGGCAAATCCGCCACCGCCAAGTCACATTCCGGAATATCCAGCGCATTAATCGCATCCTGGTGAAAAAGATCCACGTCTAATCCTTGGAGGGCTACACTAGCGCTTGCCACTTCCAGCATTGCCGAATCATTATCAATTCCGTAGCCATGAATTGGCTCAGCACTGGCTTGTTGGAGCTGGTTGATGATCGTCGTCAAAAGGTTACCAGTTCCGACGGCGGGGTCGAAAATCGTGGAAGGCCGATCAAGCTTACTGATCTTCTCAATCAAAAACGCCATTAAGAAGCCGATGGTATCTGGCGTCATCTGGTGGTTGGCCTGGATAGCGTCCTTACGAATCACCTTTAAAAAGCTCAGCTGAAGGACCTGACGAATGGTTTCAGCCGGAGCGTCTTTCAGGTGCATTTCCTGATAGAGCTTTTCTAGCTGCTCAACCGTTTTCTTGTCCGGCACCCCATCTTCAACCGCCACCCGGCCGTCAATCACGTTTTCCGCGTTTTCCAGCATGGCGTCAAGGTACGAACTCCGCAAAGCCGCTTGCAGGATTTCAGTCCCCTGATCAAAGAGTTCAAACAATTTCTGTGGTGTTTGTTGCAATGTCCCTGTCACCCCCTAATTAATGACAAACATTACATTAACAGTTTACCGATTCTCCGTTGCAAATTCAAGATAACGCTTTCCACTCACCGGATTTTCTGGCTTAAATTTTGACGTGCCCGGAGTACTAACTCATCGGTCAGCTGCTTCTCCAATTGATACTGAGTCGCATAATAGTGGTACTGAAAAATTAGTGTTATACAAATGCAGCTAAGTACCACTAGGCTGGTAATCATAACGTAGCCCTGGTGACGGTTACCGATCCTTTTCAAAGCAGACAACCCCTTCTAATTTTTGACCATTGGTTCGCACGACAGTAACATGAACCCGCTGACTATCTAACCGCTTAAAGGCACTCTGTTCGCCCCTAATATTACTAAAGATTGGCATATAGCCACCATTAGGCGCGCGGAGATACAAACGATCCCGCAGGCATAGTTCATAAATTCGCCGCTGGTTCAAGTCGCACAGTTCTAGCTGGTAACGCTCAGACCGTTTGAGGGCGAACCGGTGGTCTGGCGATTCCAGCTCCTGGAGACAAATTATCCAGTCCGTAGCACGGTCCAAAGATGGCCGACTTGTCGTTCGAACCGCGGTTAAGGCATAGCCCGTTAACACTACCACCATGCTGGTCACCAGCAAGGACCCAATACATTCAACTAACGTGAAAGCCGACCGTTTCATAGTCGAATCACCAACCGTCCCTGATACCACACTGCGGCCTGATTAGAGCCCGCGACCGCGTGATAGCCAGCCCGGTCAATGACCGTCTGGCGATGTTGAATTCGGTAACCATCACTAGCCTCTTTTAGTAACCGGGCCGCGATCAGCTTAATTAAATGCTGCCGTTGTTGATAATGCAACTGGACTTGGCAGACTGCTAACGATCCCAAACCAATACTAATGATTAGGAGTGCTAAAATGCTATCCGTCATCACGAATGCCCTCGTCTTTTTTAACATCATATTCCCCCCGTGCCATCTGAATTACCAGGCGGTAGCGACACCGCCCACTCCGCGAATAAAACCGCTGGGTTGCGGGCTTTACGTAGCCACCCGCCTGCATTTCAATCGGCGAAAAGCGCTCGACCCGCATGGTTGCCGGAAGCGCTATCGTGGTGCGATTTTGCCAGCTGGTAAAAACCACTGCATTGGTATCCGCAGAATAGGTGATCGTAGTTGGCTGACGCTTGAGCTGAGCCCGTGTCTGTGCCAAATGCCATTGCTGGCGAAAACTCTGCCAAAATCGCTGCTCAACCACCTGTTCATGGCTGTGACTAACCAGTGGACCGGTAAAGAGCAGGATTACCGTAACAAGTGCTAAGGCAATGACCATCTCAAGCATCGTAAACGCTTTGGCCCTGCTCATCGTCGGTATGCTTTCCCATTAGCAATGACGATTTGCTCCCGCTGGGCGCGAGCAACCTGGGCCTTGGTCAGGTAGTCATCCGCCTGGAGTTGGGCATAGCTGACCCGGTTCGTACCGTGTTCGTTCTCATAAGCATCAATTTGGGTTTGAACAACGGCAACCATTGCATCACCATGCACGCGATTAGCATGCCGACGCTGCTGGGCTAAGTTTGGCAGCACGATTAAAATCAGCAAACTAATAATAAAGAGCACTATGGACATTTCTAGTAAGGTGAAGCCGGACCGCCGCCGTTTGAAGACTTTTTCCATTAGTACACCCCCTGAATGGACTGGTAGATTGGCAGCAAAATACTCAGGTACAGGACCACAATCACCACCGCAATGACGATAAAAATAACTGGCTGAACAAAACTCAGTAATTCTTCTAGCTGGGCTAGCAACCGTTGAAACTGAATCTTGCCTAAAGCCATCAAATCAGTCCCAAGCTGGTCTATTGTCGTTCCCTTGTCTGCTAAAATCACTAACTCATTCGGTAAATACGGGCGACTGTTGACTAAGCTCTTAACATCACCACCGGCAGCCAGCTGGCTTTGAAGAAGCTGACCAAGGCAATAAAGCAGGGACCGAGGCGCAAACTGGTTCACAACGGCTAAGATTTCTTTTAATGACATTCCGCACTGCAAGAGGGTCGCTAAAGTAGTGGATAAATAATAACCATAGTACAGGCGATAGCAGCGCCCGACTACCGGCAACCCACACAGCCAGGCCGCCCGTTGATCGGCATTGAAACGATGCCACCGGTAGCCAGTGCGAACACCCCACCCCAAGGCTGCAAGGAGGACAAAACTCAGTAAAAAAATCCCGGTTTCTTTCAGCCGGTCCCACTTGATTCTCGTGGTCCCGGTTTGCCAGCTGCTCAACTCGGGAAAAACATAGACGCTTAGCCCCACCATTAAGGCACCGAGTAAAAAGAGCAACAGGAGCGGGTACTGCAACAGTCTGTGAAGTTTCTGCCGCTGACGCTGCTTTGTTAGTAAAAGCGTCCCGATTTCAGTTAAAATGTGGCTAAGTTCACCGTGTTTCTCCGCTAGCAGCAACTGATAATAAAGGTCCGCCCCCACAAAGGGTTGCATGCTATCCGCAAACGACTTCCCCTCCATCAAGCGCTGGTTAACCATTACTAATGCCAACCGCTGCCGCTTCATCACCACGGCCGTAAACGCCAGGGCCCGCTGTAAGGAAAAGCCGACCTTTAGCAGGTCCCCCATTAGTAAAAACCATTTTGCCTGTGCCACCTGGTTAAAACTAACCCTGCGCGAACGCCGCTTGAACCGCAGAACTAATCTTTTTTTGGTCATAAGCCCGTTGAAGGCGTGTCCGCCAGTCATCTGTCATCCCCCGTTTCTTATGATTTACTAGCGCAGTCTGCAAGTCCGCTCCCCGTAAGGAATCGAACAGAACCGCCTGCTTCCCGTCCTGACATGGTAAGAGCCGCTGATAAAAAACTCCCGTTAAAACCTGCTCCAGATAAAAAGGTGCAACCCCCAGCTGCTCCAGCCGCGCTACTACCCCAAAGACATTCTGCGCGTGTACAGTCCCCAGCACGAGGTGACCGCTCAAAGCGGCCTGGACGGTCATCTGGGCTGTCTCTGGGTCGCGAATTTCACCGATAATAAAAACGTCCGGTCGGTGGCGAAGACCTAGCCGGAGCAATTGTTGGTAATTCATCCCGGCCAGTTCATTGACCTGGAGTTGGACAAAGGATGGCTCATCAATTTCCACCGGATCCTCAATTGCCATGACTACCTGCTGGTCAGCCACCTGGCGGGCCAATTGATACATTGTGGTGGTCTTGCCAGACCCCATGGGTCCCGCAAATAAGACCAGCCCCCGTTGCTTTAGCAGAGTCTTTAACTCCTGCCACTGATCTGGGAAGAGCAAGTGGTAATTGCTAGCGCTGAAATGGTAGATAAAACGCACTACTAAGGACTCACGCCCCTGGTAGTCGCCGACGCTCGAGAGCCGCAAGTTAATAATTTCCGGCCCGTGGTGCCATTCCATCGCTCCTAACTGCGGCCGCCGGTGTTCACTAACCGCCATGTCCGCCTGGTACTTTAAATAAGAGATCAGCCGCTGACCATAGTCAGGCGCAACTTCCTTAACTACCCGTAATTGTCCCTGGCAGCTAATCAGCAGCCGGTAATACTTTTTATATGGCAAGATATACAAGTCGGCCGCTCGCCGACCAATCGCCACTGCAATTTCTTTTTCAAATCCAATCATCCAAAAAGCCCCCTCACCTATAAGAAACGGTAACGGGAGCAATTTAAACTAAAAAATCCAATTCTCACCATCATGAGAATTGGATTTTTTAGTTCATCGTAATGACTACTTATTCTTCATCGTCGTCATCGTCATCTGGTAAAATTCCAGTTTCGTAGATGTCGGCAACATCATCGTTAGCAGTTAATTCATCAATTAAATGCCGGTATTGCTTAACCTTGTCTTCAGGAACGGCCGTCCGGTTTTCTGGAATCATCGTTACTTCGGCAGTGTCCAGGTCGTAACCCTTTTCCTGCAAAGCATCACGAACAGCAGTCATGCTACTTGGGTCAGTGAAGATTTGGAACTTTTCTTCAGTGGCCTTCATGTCATCCGCACCAGCATCCAGGGCGTCCATCAACATGTCGTCTTCACTGGTGTCAAGATTATCCCGCAAGATTTCAATCAAACCTTGGCGGTTGAACATGTAGGCAACGGAACCACTAGCACCCAGCGAACCACCAGAGTGACTAAATGCTGAACGAACAGCTGAAGCAGTCCGGTTCTTGTTATCAGTTAAGGCGGAAACCATTACGGCAACCCCACCTGGAGCATACCCTTCGTAGGTAACTTCTTCGAACTTTGCGCCACCAATACCAGAAGCCTTAGCAATCGCCCGGTCAATGTTCTTCTTTGGCATGTTAGCCGCGTGGGCCTTGTCAATGACCAGCCGTAATTGGGCGTTGTTAGCTGGATCAGGATCACCTGCTTTAGCTGCTTGGTACAAATCACGGGAAATCTTTTGGAAAATCTTGCCCCGCTTAGCATCCTGGGCGTTCTTCCGCCCCTGAATGTTATGCCATTTTGAATGTCCTGACATTACTGACTCCTCTTTTCTTTATTAATGTGATAAACAGATAAATTTTAGCAAAAAACGACTATGAATTCAAGGTTACCGTCGAGACGATAATCGCGGGCTCAACAGCCTGATTACCCACAGGACGATGGCAACTACCGCCAGCAGGCCCAGCCAGGTTAATGCAGCGGCCTGGAAGTCAGTCGCTACCTGGGCCGCCAGCGAGCTGTATTCAGGATTAGCAGCGGCTAGGTGGGGAATGACGCCCTTGACTGTCATTACCAGACCCCCACTAACCAGCAGGGCAAGCGTACAGATCCAAGAAAAGCTCTGGACTAAGTGACGGCGGATAGCAGCCCCTACCAGCATTATGACCATGAGAACACTGCTGATGCCGAGAACCGTAGTATTAACCATCCGCGCCAGCTGAAGGCTGTTGATTGCCTGCTTTACCTGCGGGGTATTAATTCGCGAATTAACGGCAGAATTGATATTGTCGTTGACCGCAGCGGTCGTCCCGGACGGCAGTAAACTTGTTGAAATGCCAAACTGGGCTAGCTGACTGTTGGCCTGGCCAGCTAAGCGGTTGGTAACCTGACTCAGGTCCAGGCTTAGCTCCTGACCCGTGAAGGCTTGGTTCACCACCGTTCTAACAATTCGATCGGTATCGTTCTTCGTCAGGACCGTACGCGGAATACCGTACTGGCTTAGCCCGGCCTGCACCTGGTCCAGCAGGTCTGTTTCAACCGTTGATGAGGTGACTTCGTGCATTACAAACCGCTTGTTAAAAACCGTCCGGCTAGCAATTAAGCTAACCATTAACAGGACCAGAATAACTAGCCCACAGATGTTAAAAGCAAGGTGGGTGCCCTGTTTGCCAGCCGAGTCATGATTGCGCCGCGCTTGGTGAATTCCACTCCTTGTTTGCACTGGTCTCAGCCACCTATTGCAAACGGGTCGACTGCCGTGGAATAATGCTGTGTTCCAAGATGACGTCGCTTTCGCTGTCATCCTTGTCTTCCATCAGCTTCGTTAACAAGCGCATGGAAACAGCACCAATATCGTACAGCGGCTGGCTAATTGAAGTCAGCATTGGCCGGCACAGCCGAGTGTAGGTCGTGTCATTAGATGAAATAATCTCAAAATCGTCTGGCACCTTGATGCCGCTATCCGTGAGTCCGTTTAACAGTCCCACCGCCAAGTGGTCATTCGTCACGTAAGCAGCCTTGACGCCGGAATCAGCAATTGCCTTTGCCTGGTCATAAATCTGCTTATAGCTACCATCGGTTTCAATTACCAGCTGGTCATCAAAATCGACCCCGGCGTCCGCCAAAGCGTCCTTATAGCCGCTGAGCCGGTCATCGGCATTGATTGAGTAGCCGAGCGAGCTCGTCACTAGGGCAACCTGGTCATGGTTGTGATCCAACAACCGGGTTACCGCTTCTTTGGCAGCCTTGCGGTAGTCGATCCGAACCGCCGGAAGTTCCTTATCGTTGACCACGGAGCCAGCAACCACTACCGGTGTACTGCTCGACTTAAATTCAGCCCGTAATTTTGGGGATAAGTCAAAGCCCATGAAAACAATTCCGTCAACCTGCTTAGCATGAAGGTTGCGAACCACCTTCAAAATTTTGTCATTATCATAATCCGAATTAGCCAGGATGATGTTGTACTTGTACATTGAGGCAATATCATCAATTCCCAAGGCGAGTTCCGCAAAGTACGGGTTCGTGATGCTAGGAATTACTACCCCGACCGTGGTCGTCCGCTTAGAAGCTAGGCCCCGTGCTACGGCGTTTGGCCGGTAGTTTAAACGTTCAATTACGTCAAGGACCTTTTGCCGAGTGGCCGGCTTAACATTGGGGTTGCCATTAACCACCCGGGAAACGGTCGCCATCGAAACCCGCGCTTCACGCGCAACGGTATAAATTGTCACAGCTTGTTTTTCCATAAGATAGCCCTTTCTTTATTGATATATCATGCTTTCATTATTTTTCATAGCTACACTAATATAGCAAATTAAAATCTACTTGGCAAACGATTGCGAACATCTTTCGGTCAACGGTAATCGAAAAGCCGTTGCCACTCAAGCCAGGAGGGCAACGGCCATTTTATCTTAATTGTGCGTTATTCTTCATTATTATCATCCGCGGTTGCATCAATGACAATGTCATCATCCTGGTCAGCCGTGGAATTAGCATTAGCTAGTTTTTCCCGGATTGCCGCCGTCTGTTCGTCAAAATCATCATTGGCTAGGTGGTCAACCACTTGGTCCTTCTTATCCTTAACCTTTTGACCAGCCGCCTTGATCCGGTCCGTAACTCCCGCGTTGTCCATTTCGGCTAAGCGCTCGTCAACAATATCCAATGCCGTTAAGGCGTAGTCAGTAACGTAGTCGGCAATATCATTTAATTTACTATTGGCCTGCGTCTGCAATTCCTGACGCTTAGCCTTAGGCAACAGCGCCCAGCTCGCAACAGTGGCAACACTTCCCAAAACGATTCCCGTTAATAATTTTTTACTCATCTTTTGCGGCCCCTTTCTTATTCTTTCGGTGCTGACGGTAACGGTTGAAAGCACTGAGCACAACCGTCTTTCCGGCAGTTTTTGCTAAGCCTAAGCCCAGCCGGTTCTTTTCACGCTGGGTTGCAACCTTTTCTGCCATCTCGTGCAGTTGATCATTGATGTCCACCACACTCTGGCTAACGTCAGCCACAGCCTTAACGGCCGGATCCAATTGACTAGACTTCTTGTTGATATCTTCTAACAAGACATTTGTATTTCCTAAAACTTCTTCAACTTCCTTGCTCAGGCTATCCATATCCTTTGTGAGCAGGGAAATACTCCGGTTGGTTTCCTGCATGGTTTTACTAAGATGGTTGATCAGAATACATAAGAAAACCACCAGGATCAAAAAGGCAATTGCAGCGATTAACCCTGCTAATTCACCAAAAGTCATTCTACTCCGCCTCCCGATTGCACAATTCAGTTATATCAATGATAGCATATCACAATCCCGGGCAAAACAACAAATTCCCCCTATCGACATTCCCTCGCAGAACTTGTTACAATTAAAAGGATATACCCAAAGGAGGAACGTCCCATGATTCTTGGTGCTGGAAATGCCCAATTGAATAAACAGCTGGAACAAGTCAAACATGCCTTTACCGACCTATCCTGGAATGAAATTGGGCGGCAAATTCTCAATAAGTTGCTCTTGATTATCGTCACCGCCCTGCTCTTCTTGATTATATTGTGGCTAGGCCGCTTGATTATTAACCACCTGTTCCTTGAGTCCAAGCGCTACCAACTATTAAAAAATAAAAATCGGCTGGCAACCATCCGGACAATGACGCTTAATATCTATCGCTACACCTGCTACTTCTTCTTTCTCTACGCCATTCTTTCCGAAATTGGCGTTCCCGTAGGTACGTTGATTGCCGGTGCCGGAATCTTTAGCATCGCATTAGGACTGGGGGCCCAGGGCTTCGTCAGCGACCTGGTCAACGGTTTTTTCATCCTGCTCGAGCAGCAGCTTGACGTTGGGGATACGGTTGCTATCGGCCAGATTAAGGGTACCGTGACCGCGATCGGGATTCGGACGACCCAGGTAACCAGTGCCGATGGAACCCTCAACTATATCCCGAACCGACAAATCACGATTGTCCAAAACTTTTCCCGCAACAATATGGTGACCAACGTGGATATTCACATTGCCCCCAGTGCTAAACTCGACCAAGTCCGCCAGTTAGTAGAGGAGGCTAACCAGCAGTTAATTGCCAACACGCCCGAGCTGCGGGAACAACCGGTCATTATTGGACCGTTGACCGTTAATGCCCAGCTGGTCTTTCGGGTATCCATCACCGTCACCAGCGGAACCCAATCTCAGGTCGCCAGCAAGTTCCTTGCGGCCTATCTGAAAAAACTCCACGCGGCTCAGGTGCCGCTATCTTGGGAAGGAAGAGAACATAGTGAAAATTAAAATGATTGCGACCGACCTCGATGGAACCTTTCTCCACGATGATCATAGCTATAACCACCGCTTATTTGCTAAGGTTTTTCGGCAACTCCGCAAGCACCAAGTGCACTTTGTCGCTGCCAGCGGTTCTAGCTATCCTCGCCTTGCCCGTGAGTTTGCGCCCTACCTCGACCAGATGTCCTTCGTATCACAGAACGGGTCGGTCGTCCACCAGGGTCAGCAGCTTTTGCAAACCTACCCCATCCAAGCACCGGCCTTGGCCCGCGTCCTGCACGTCCTCGATCGCTTTTACGGGCCGCAGGATATTAACCAGCTCGTGGTCTCCGGCCCCCAGGTATCATACGTGGATCAGCGGATGGACCAGCACAACCTCGCCATCGTCAAGACCTTTTACGAGCAGGTCCACACCGTGACCGACCTGCGACAGCTCTTCAGCAACAATCCCCACGAGGAGTTTACCAAGATTTCGATTAATTTTGCTGACCACGTTGACCTCCAACGGGTAGCAGCAACCCTAGACCAGTACCTACCAGCCTCACTAATTATTGAAAATTCAGGGTTCAACACCGACCTCATCGGCGACGCCCGCGGCACCAAACGGAACGGGTTGGCCCTCTTGCAGGAACGGTTCAACGTTGCGGATGATGAAATCGTCACGTTCGGCGATAACGAAAACGACCTGGGGATGTTGGCAATGACGTCCCAAAGCTATGCGATGCAAAATGCCCACCAGTTAATCCGGATGCAGGCCGGTCACGTCACGGCCGCCGATAATAACCACGATGGCGTTCTCAAAACCATCCAGCAAATCCTGAAAAATGATAAGTAAATAAAGCCCACCGGTAGGCAGCACTTTTTCAAGCGCACCGAACTGGTGGGTTTTGTCTAATCTTTTTCACTTACGTTATAAAAATGGTCAAAACGGTGGACGGTATAGTTGACGGCCTTGAGCAGCTCCCGGCGGGTTACGATCCCCGTAAAATGCCCCTCACTGTCGACCACCGTCAAAAAGGACTGATCAATCAGGAGGTGGAGATTCTCCTCCACGTCGTAGGGGTCGGTAATCGGCGCAACATCCGTCTGCATAACATCCCCGACCCGGTAGCGGTGGAGGTTCTCAACGTTGATCTTGGCCGTTTCAATTAGGCGGTCAGTAATCATTGAGAGGGAAATCAACCCGCGGTAGTGGTTATCATTATCAACCACCACAATCTTGGCATAGTGGTTCTTGGTCAAGAGCAAAAAGGCGTGGTCAAGCGTATTAGTAACGTTCACACTGGCAACCAAACTAGCAGGAATCAGGAACTTCTCCTGGTGGGCCAGGAGTAATTCACGCAGGTGTCTTTCAATCATAGTTCGCGCTCCTTACGAGGAAATTCCCGGTGCAGCTGGGGCTGCCGGCGCGAATGACGGTCATAAAAATCGACCGTAAAGGACCGCGGCGAAAGCTCCACTACCGCAAAGGTTCCGCCAATTCCCACATGCTGGCCCCGCGGCAAGGAGATACTTCCGGGGTTAATCATCAGCATCCCCCGTTCAACTGCTGCAAACAGCTGGTGGGTATGACCAAAGCAGACAACATCAGCTCCAACCGCTTCCCCTTTAAGCATTAGGGGCGTCATTGAAGAGTTAACCCCATAATTATGACCATGGGTGACCAGGAAGCGGGCACCCCCGGCGAGGACCAGCTGATCAGGGTCATAGCCCAGGTGCCAGTCGTTATTCCCCGCCACCCGGACAAAGGACTGCATTAACGAGTCACTGCTTGGAATTTCCGAATCACCACAGTGGACCATCAGGTCGACCTTCTCTTTCCAGCGGTCTACCAACTGCTCTAAAATCGCCCGGTCACCATGGTTATCGCTCACAATCAATGCCTTAGTCATGCTTGCCACCACCCCGCAAATTGTTCCATGAAAGCCCGTAAGGCCCGTCCACGGTGGCTGATCTGGTTCTTTTCTGCCGGAGTCAATTCCGCCATCGACCGTCCCGGAAATTCTTTTGGCATAAATAATGGGTCATAGCCAAAACCGTTTTGACCGCGCGGCTGGGTGAGAATCTGACCTTCCACGCGACCGCTAGTCTCTAGTTTCGCCCCATCTGGTTTCAAGGCAACAATCGTCGTGTGAAAGTGCGCCGTTCGCTGTGCTGCCGGAACCCCGGTCAGTTCCCGTAATAATTTGGCATTATTCGCCGCATCATCATGGTCCCCCGCGTACCGTGCCGAGTGAACGCCCGGTGCCCCGTTTAGGGCATCGACAACCAAGCCCGAATCATCCGCCAGTACGGGCAAGTCCAGTTTAGCCACGGCCGTTCGCGCCTTTATTAACGCGTTTTCTTCAAAGCTGGTCCCACATTCATCAATCGCAAAGCGTGGAAAGTCCGCAAGCGTCTTTACCGTCACACCGAAGGGCGCGAGCATTTCACGGTATTCCCGCGCCTTTCCCGCATTGTTGGTTGCAATCACTAGAGTAGCCATTTTCTCACTCCCCGTCTAATTTAACACTGGAACACTGCCCATAGTCTCCAGCCAGCCACTTATCCGCACCTGCTTGCAAGTCGGCAATCCGGCCGGTAGTGTAGAGGGCCGTCCGTTGCTGTCCGCCAGCTGCTAAAAAGTGCTTATCCGTAAGCACCTGCTTAACCGTCTGAACGGTTTCATAGGCCGGATCAATCAGGTGTACGCTTGGCCCCAGCCGTCGTTGGATTTCCCGACTGAGGAAGGGAAAGTGGGTACAGCCCAGGATTAGGGTTTCCACCGGCTGGGTAGCAAAGCATTGCAAAACCTTGTCCACCGCTTGCTGTGCGGCTGGCGTGCCCGTCTGGCCATGCTCAACAATGGACACCAGGGGCTGGGCCGGTTGGCTAACCACTTGGACCGCGGGCTGTAATTCATGCAGCGTTCGTTCATAGGCCCCATTCTTAATCGTCGAATCAGTACCAATCACCCCGATTGTCCGGGGATTCGTTGCTAAGGCCGCGCTTGCTCCTGGCCGGATCACCCCGATGACTGGAATCGGTAGAGCCGCCTGTAAAGCGGGCAAGGCCGCTCCGGTAGCCGTATTGCAAGCTACCACCATTAGTTTCGCATCGTGACGCACCAAGAACCGCCCGATTGCCAGGGCTAGTCGGCGTACCTCCGCCTGTGTCTTTGTCCCGTAAGGAAAATGTCCCTGGTCGCCAACGAAGAGCAGGGACTCGTCAGGGAGTTCCCGGCGCAATACCCGGAGGACCGAAAGACCGCCTAGTCCAGAATCCATCACCCCAATGGGCCGTCTATCCATTTCTGCCACCTCACTATTAATCGCAAAATACTTGAAACTTTATTATCGGTTTAATAATCAAAATTTGCAAGTTTTAAAATTGCCGTTACTATCCTAATCGATTTTAAGTATAATAAGGATTGATTGTAAAAAGGAGCGAACGATAACTATGAGTCAAAAATTATATGACGAATTGATCAATAGTCCACAGGGACTGGTTAACGGTACCCTGCGGGATGTCATCCTGCCGGCAATTCTCGGTAAGGAAACTGACGAGATGCTTTACTGGATTGGCAAGGACCTCGCCCGCCAGTACCCCGTAGCTAGTCCCGCCGAACTTATCACCTTGACTCACCAGCTTGGGCTTGGCGAGCTCACACTGGAAAAACACAGCCCCACAAGCCAGCTCTGGCGGCTAGGAGGGCCGATCGTCGCAGGACGGATCAAAAAAGATGATGAAGAAACGTCCTTTGGCCTCGAATGCGGCTTCCTTGCCCAAGAAATCGAATTCCAACTAGGGACCGTCGTCGAAGCTAAAATCAACGACCGGCACCACGATGCCGTCAATATTTTGCTGGAAAATGACCCCCAAACGGACAGCAACTCCGAACGAGCCGAATTAGCCACGTTCATTCACTTGCAAACCACTTCCGCCGATAATGACCAGGCGCAGTCCCCCAAAGCAGGACGGCACCTTCGCAAACGGCGGTCCAGACGAGAAAAGCAGGATTAAAACTGACCATAAACAAAAGGGACCTTCCAAACCGGCGATGCCGTGCTTGGGAAGTCCCTTGCTAGTTTAAAAACTAATCTACGTATTGTTGCAAAAGCTGTTTGAGCTGTTCCTGCGGGTGGTAACCGACAATCTGGTCAACTACCTCCCCGTTTTTCTTCACCATTAAGGTTGGAATACTCATGATCCGGAACTTCCGCGCCGTTTCCTGGTTTTGGTCAACGTCCATCTTAAAGAAGTTAACTTCCGGCATTTCGTCGGACAGGGCTTCAACGACCGGTGACTGCATCCGACAAGGGCCACACCAAGTTGCCCAAAAATCGACTAACGCAACCCCTTGCGCAGTATCCTGTTCAAACGTCTGATCAGTAGTTTCTTTTAATGCCATTGTAAAGACTCCTCTCTACTTGTTTGATTCTAATTTTAACAGAGGTCAGCAATAAAAGCACGAAAAGAGCTTACTTATTATAAGTTAACGATTGTCGCTCCGTCGCCACCAGCATTCGGGGCCGCATACGAGAAGGACTTGACCCGCGGATTACTCTGCAGGTACTGCTGGGTTCCTTTCCGCAATGCTCCGGTTCCCTTACCGTGAATAATCGTCACGGTCCCCAGGTTGTTCAGCAGGGCATGATCAATGAAGTTGCTCAACTCGCCCATCGCCTCTTCGTAGCGGTGCCCGCGCAGGTCCAACCGGGCAGAGGTCTTCCGAGTCTGCGTGGTCTTCACCGCCCGGTGCCCCGTCCGCTGCTGCTTTTCTTTTGGCAGGTCCCGCTTGGAGACCTTTTCTAAGTCCCGTTCATCGATTTCCATTTTGAGAATGCCAATTTGGACTTCCCACTTATGGTTTCCCCGCCGGCTAAGCAGTTCGCCGTGCTGGCCGTAAGATTTCACCAGGACCGCATCCCCCTTATGCAAATCATGTTTCTCCTTGGCCCGCTTCAGGACGCTGTTATGCTGGAGCCGCGGGTTATCCTGGTGGAGGGCGTTCAACGCCCCCTGGGCATCCATCAGCTGGTTCTCCTTGACTCCGGCTCCCTGTTGGATTTCCAACTGGCGCAGGTGGTGGATGATCCGGTCAGCCTTCCGCTTGGCCTGCGCCACCTGGTGGTTCGCCTGCGACCGGGCCCGTTCCAGCAACTGGTCGCGCTGCTCATTAAAGCGGTCTAACTTTTGGTTAAGTTCTTCCTGGTCAGCCTGATTTTGGGCAACCAGCTTTGCCAGCCGCTCGCTTTCTTCCCGCGCCTGCTTCCGTTGTTCTACCAGGTCGCCAATCATTGCGTTCAAGTCCTGACTATCATCACTGACCAGCGACTGGGCCTCGCTGATGATTGCCGAGCCAATCCCGAGACGCTTGGCAATCTCCAAACCGTTTGACCGTCCGGGAATCCCCAACAGCAACCGGTAGGTCGGCTGCAGGGTCGCCTGGTCAAACTCCATACTGGCGTTAATGGTTTTGGCACGGTCGTAACCATACACCTTTAGCTCCGGATAGTGGGTAGTAATCATTACCAAGCTCCCCCGCTGCCCGATTTCATCCAGAATTGCCATGGCCAAGGCAGCCCCTTCTTTCGGGTCTGTCCCGGCCCCCAATTCATCCAGCAGAACCAGGCTGTTAGCAGTCAACTGGTCAAGAATCGTCTTCACGTTATCCATGTGCCCGGAAAAGGTACTGAGGTTTTGCTCAAGCGATTGCTCATCACCGATGTCAGCAAAGACGTTATCGAAAACCCCGATCGTGCTGCCCTCCTGCGCGGGGATAAACAGACCCGCCTGACCCATTAGTTGGATAATTCCAAGCGTTTTCAGGGTAATCGTCTTCCCACCTGTATTTGGACCAGTAATGATTACCGCTTGGTAGTCCCCACCAAGTTTAATATCATTGGCAACCGCCTGGTCACGTGCAATCAGGGGGTGCCAGGCTTTGCGCAGGTTCACCTGGTTATCCGCAGACAGGAGCGGCAGACTAGCCTTGAGTTCGTGGGCATAGACTGCCTTCGCGTTAATGAAGTCCAGGTGTCCCAAAATCTGCTCGTTATTTAGGATGTCGTGCCGGTATGGTGAAATCAGGGCTGACAGTTCGGCCAATACCCGCAGGACCTCCTGCTTCTCCTCAATTTGGGCCTGGCGTAAGTGGTTATTGTCTTCCATCACCGCACCCGGTTCAATATACAGGGTCTGGCCGCTAGCGCTCTGGTCATGAACGACCCCGCCAAACTTATTCCGGTACCGGGCCAGCACTGGGATCACAAAGCGGTCGTTTCTGACCGTCACGATCGGTTCGCTGAGGTATTTGGCACTCTTCCCCTGGGTGTACTGGGCCATCTGCTGGCGAATTTCATTTTCGGTCTTACTAATCAACTGCCGAATCCCGTGTAACTTCGCCGAGGCTTCATCGTTAATCCGCCCGTCGGGATCCACCGAACGGACTAGCCGGGTCGTCACCGACGGAATCGTTACCAGCCGGTCCACCGTCTGCTCAAGGACCCGAAGTTTGATCTTCTTCTCCCGCATCTGTTCAAAGAAGTTCTGGACGCTTAGGCTCGCTTGCAGGACCTTGGTCACCTGGGCCAGTTCAGTCCCATTTAAGTTGGCGCCAATCTTCAAGCGTTTCATCTGGGGCTTAATATCGGCCAGCTTAGGCAGGGGCAGGCCCCCCTCTAAGCGGAGGATGTCAGCCCCATCAGTTGTTTCTGTCAACCAGGTATCCACCGTCTGGTAGTCCGTTGCCGGCATTAAGGCCGCCAATTCCCGCTTGCCAGCAGCCGAAACAAGGTGCTGGGCGACCCGGCCTTTGATTTGTTCAAATTCAAGTGTCTCGATTATTTTATGGTTCATTCTCCTACTTCCCCTTATTCAATCGTTTGTAAAACCAGCTGGGCGAGCAGTGGCGTTTGATCAATGATTAGCCGGGCTAAGCCAGAGTTGGCGAGTTGCATTTGCCACCATTCTGCCGGCCACAGCTGGGTCACTACCAGGATCACAAAGATAATCACGTAACCAATCAGTAACGATAGGAGTCCGCCGGCCAGCCTGTCGAGCGTTCCAATCACGGGCAGTCGCCGAACCCAGTTTAGTTGGCGGACTAGCCAGTGGCATAAGAATGCTACAATGGCGAAAATCAGCATGAAGGCAATCCCGTTACTAAAAAAGTAGTCTAGATCAACCGTCGCTAACAGCTGCCCAGAGTACGACGAGCCGTTTGAGACATTTGGCAGCAGGTTGCCCAACCATCTGCCAACCACCGGAGCCGCCAATTTGGCTACCAGCCAGCTCACGAGGTACGTCGCGGCATAGAGGACCATCATCAATAGCCCCCGGCGCCGGCCGTTAAGAAAACAACCGACTAGAATTAAAATAATAACTGTGGTTAAAACCATTCTCTGCCATCCTTTACCTGAAAATTACTACTACGCTAATAGGGCCTAGCACCCAATCCACTGATTGTATACTAGACCCCAATTCATTTTGGCAATTGTTATTTCAGTTGTTCCAGCCTCGGTTCACCGGGCCTGGACAATCGCCGTTTCCTGATTAACCCTTGAAGTTGCCATCATCATCCAAGAAGGTGTTCAGAACCTGTTCAACCATGTCCCATTCTTTATCGTCCTCGATGGGAACGAGGTCCTGTCCGTCGCCTTCCTGGTTATCAGTGACAATGTAGGCCTGGATGTCAACTGATTCATCGTTTTCCTGTTCAGCGGGGTAAATAAAAATGTATGACTTCCCATAATCATCTGAGTCAAAAGTAAACAGTTCCTTAAACAGCTGTTCATTGCCATCTTCATCAATCAGTGTGATCATATTTTCATCGTTATTTTGTTGTTTAGTCACTTTAACCATTCCCTTATTTTAGTTTTTGCACTAACCGGCCATGACGATCAAGGTAGCTTTGCAGGATAAAGGTTGCAGCAACCTCATCAATGACTTTTTTCTGCTTGGCCCGTGAAATATCCGCCTCTTCCACCAGCATCCGGTGCGCTTCAACAGTCGTGAGGCGCTCATCTTGAAAGTCGATTGGAATCTGGGGAAACCGTTCCTGGAGCAGCTCACCATAGTGTTTAGAAGCTGCCACCCGGGGGCCTTCCGTATTATTCATGTTTTTGGGCAAGCCCAGGACGAAGCCCGCCACCTGTTCCTTGTCGACAAGTTCGGCGACCCGGTCCAAGCCAAAGACCTCTTCATCTTCATCAATCGGAATAATCTCGACCGCCTGGGCTGTCCAACCGAGCGGGTCACTCATGGCGATGCCCACGGTCTTGGAGCCAACGTCTAAGCCCAATAGCCTCATTTGGTCTCACCATTATTCTTTAGGTACGAGCGGACCAGCTCTTCAATAATTTCATCCCGCTCATGAGCACGAATCAGGTTCCGGGCGTCGTTAAGCCGCGGAATGTAAGCTGGATCTCCAGACAGCAGGTAACCCACGATTTGGTTAATTGGGTTGTAGCCCTTTTCCTCCAATGATTCATAAACCGTTTTGAGCGTTTCTTTAATATCTTCTTGGCGTTCCTGACCAAAATCAAAGAACATCGTCTTATCATTATTAGCAGTCATCAATCGTCACCTCCAGATAGTCTCTTTAACCCAATATTTTACTATACTCGTTGTAAAATCACAATTATCCCGGCTGATTGGCAATTAAAAAAGCCGGTTCCTTCAGCGAACAACGCTAATCTTCATTTAACTGCAAAACGAGCAGCCCGCCCCGCTGATTGCCAGGGTTAGAGCTGCCCGTCTAACTGCTAAATTAATTTTCGTTGTCCAGGTATTCCTTTGCCAGCTTGAGGGCGGCAGGAATACCGGCAGGATCTTTTCCACCAGCCTGGGCAAGGTTTGGCCGGCCGCCGCCGCCACCCTTGATGGCGGAAGCGATTGCCTTAATCAGGTCACCAGCCTTTAAGCCCGCCTTGACCTTTTCGTCACTGACTGCCACGAGGAGGTTAGCCTTGCCATCGTTGGCCGTCCCCAAGACAAGGACATCGGACAAGCCCTTGGCACGCCAGCTATCAGCCAGTTGCCGCAGTTGGCCCATCCCAGCAACCTTGACCTCGGCCGCAATCAGCTTGCCCTTCTTCGTCTCTTGAACATCATCAAAGACGTTGTTCGCCTGCTGGGCCGCAATCTTAGCCTGCAATGCCTCGACCTGCTTGTTGGCCTGCTTTAATTCCTCTTGCAGGTTAACAACCTGGTGCGGCACCTCTTTGATCTGGGCTGCTTTCAGGTCCCCCGCGACTTCTTCCAACATGGCATTGCGCTTTTGCAGGAAGTTATAGGCATCGCTGGAGGTCACCGCTTCGATCCGCCGGACGCCGGCACCGACGCCCCCTTCGGAAACAATCTTGAAGAGGCCCAGTTCGTTGGTGTTCTTAACGTGGTCACCGCCACAGAATTCGGTGTTGTAGTCGCCAATCTTAACAACCCGGACCTTGTCGCCGTACTTGTCGGAGAAGAGGGCAATCGCGCCCATTTCTTTGGCCGAATCAATGTCCGTTTCCACCGTGGTTACCGGAATTTCCTTAAAGATCTGCTCATTGACCATTGCTTCAACCGTAGCTAAGTCCTTAGCAGTAACCTGGCCAAAGTGGTTAAAGTCAAAGCGGAGGTAGTGGGCCTCGACCAGGGAGCCGGCCTGTTGGGTGTGCCCACCCAAGACGTTCCGCAACGCTTGATCCAGCAGGTGGGTCGCGGTATGGTTCTTTTCAATCTTCAGGTGCCGAGCCCGGTCAACTACCAGCTTGTAGCGGGCCCCCTTCTTGATTGGGCTGGTCAATTCTACCCGGTGCAGGTTCTGCTGGTTTGGCGCGTGCTGGACGTCAACGACCCGGCCAACCTTTTCACCGTAATTATCGATAATGTCACCAGTATCGGCTACCTGGCCCCCCATTTCAGCGTAGAATGGTGTGGTATCAAAGATCACTTCGATGTTCTGGTCGCTTGGTGCTGCGCTATCGGCCTGCTGACCATCGTGGGCCAGGCCAATTACCTTGGCACCGTCGACCGTCAAATCGGTATAGCCGACGTACTTGCTATCTTCCTTGAAGTCGGTCCAGAGGTCGGTTTGCACGCCCATTCCGTTGTCCATGTCACGCGCGTTCCGGGCCCGGTTTTGCTGCTCAGTCATCGCAGCTTCAAAGCCCTTTTGGTCAACCGTCAAGCCCTCATCAGCTGCATATTCCTTCGTCAATTCGATTGGGAAGCCGTAGGTATCGTAGAGCTTGAACGCCGTCCGGCCATCGATTTGGTTACTGCAGTTTTGCTTGGCATCAGCAATCACGCTGTTTAACAGGTTTAATCCACCATTCAGGGTCGCACTGAAACGGTCCTCTTCCGACTTAATAACGGAAGCAATGTAATCAGCGTTTTGCAAAACTTCTGGGTAGTAGTCTTCCATAATTTTGCCAACGGTGGGAACCAGTTGTGCCAGGAACGGTTCGTCAATGCCGAGCTTCTTGCCGGCTACCACGGCCCGCCGAAGCAGCCGCCGGATGACATAGCCCCGTCCCATGTTCGATGGGAGGGCACCATCACCAATGGCAAAGGTAATCGTCCGGATGTGGTCGGCAATAATCTTAAACTGAACGTCGTCGGCCTTATCAGCCCCGTACTGTTTGCCAGCAGACAGGGCCGCGACCTGCTTGATAATTGGCATGAAGAGGTCGGTTTCAAAGTTTGTTGGTGCATTCTCAAAGATGGAAACGACCCGTTCCAAGCCCATCCCCGTATCAATGTTCTTGTGGGGGAGCGGCTCGTAAGTATTTTCTGGCGTGTGGTTAAACTGGCTGAAGACGATGTTCCAGATTTCCAGGTAGCGTTCATTTTCGCCGCCCGGGTAGCTTTCAGGGTCATCTTCTGCCAGGTTATTGAATTCCTGCCCCCGGTCGTAGAAAACTTCGGTATCCGGACCAGAAGGCCCCTGACCAATATCCCAGAAGTTGTCCTCATCGGCAATCAAGTGGTCTTCGGCAACCCCGACTTCCCGCCATTTATTGTAGGCATCATGGTCTTTCGGGTAGTAGGTGATGTAGAGACGGGCTGGGTCAAAGCCGAACCAGTCGTCACTCGTCAACAGTTCCCAGGCCCACGGAATGACCTCATTTTTAAAGTAGTCCCCAACGGAGAAGTTGCCGAGCATTTCAAACATCGTGTGGTGACGCGCCGTCTTCCCCACGTTTTCAATATCGTTGGTCCGAATACTCTTCTGGGAGGAAGTCATCCGCGGGTTATCCGGGACGACCTTCCCGTCAAAGTACTTCTTCATCGTTGCCACCCCAGAATTAATCCATAACAAGGTCGGATCATTGACTGGGACTAAGGACTGGCTTGGCATTACCTTATGACCGTGCTGTTGGAAAAAGTCCAGGTACATCCGCCGTACCTGCGCACTGTCCAACTGTTTCAGCTTTTTCACGCTACTCTCTTCCTTTCAAAAAACAAAAACCATCCCTGCTAACAAAGACGCCGATTGACGCGGTACCACTTTGCTTGCAACGATGGAATTCGTTTACCTCTTTATTTCCCTCACGGGAGTTTTATCCAGTTTTTTTGGATGGGGAGCACCCGCTAACCGTCACTCAACCGTCACAGCGACCCGGTTGTTTCTGTCAATGACGAATCAACGGACATATCCCAAACGAACCATATTATAGCGGACCCCCGCGCAAAAATCAACGGCCGGCCCGTTCACGCCGATGTTGCCGTTGTCGCTGCCGCTTGGCCTTTCGGATTTTATGACGCAGTTCAAGACGCCGCTTTTGCTGCTCATCATCCTTGATTGCCCGCTTGATTCGCTTCTTATAGCCCGGTTTGACCTTCCGCTTGGCTTTCTTGACGTAGCCCTTCATTGACGGGTCAAGTTCCTCTTGCCGCCGCCGAAACATTTTCCGCCGGTTCCGGTCATGGGTAGTTACCAAGCGGCCGTTTTTGACTTCCTTTGGCACAAACTTGATTCCCCGGTCTTCCAACTTAGCAATCAACTCATCTTCGGCCGGCTCGTAGAGGGTGATTGCCGTGCCAGTCATCTGGTTACGGCCAGTCCGCCCCACCCGGTGAACGAAGTATTCCAGGTCAGTCGGCAAGTCATCATTGATTACCAAAGAAACCCCGTCAATATCAATTCCCCGGGCCGCCAAGTCAGTTGCCACCACATACTGGTAGTCTAAATTACGGATCTGGCGCATCACCCGTTTCCGCCTCCGGGGTTCCAGCCCCCCGTGAATCAGTGCTACCTTTAACCCCTGCTCGCTAAGGTAGCGGGTCAGTTCTTCTGCCCGCTCCTTTGTGTTGGCAAAGACGAGGGCCAGGTATGGTTCCCCCATCGTGAGCAGCTGGTAAATCAGCTGGTTGCGGTCATGGCCCTTGGTCGATAGCAGCCAGTTCTCTACGTCTGGATTAATGACCGTTGCCGTTGGAATTTCCTCAATTACCGGGTTCGCCATATACTTTTTCAGAAACGGCCGGAGCTTCTCCGGAATGGTAGCAGAAAAGACCATCATCTGTAAGTTTTCTGGGAAGCGTCCCGCAATCTGGTCGACCTGTTCCAAGAATCCCATATCAAGGGTCATATCCGCTTCATCGACCACGAACATCGTGGCGGTGTGCACGTCCAGGTGCTGAGACTTAATCAGGTCCAATACCCGTCCCGGCGTTCCAATCACTAACTGGGGTTGCTTACGCTCCAACTGGGCAATCTGGTGCTGCTTATCCGTGCCTCCAACGTAATTATGGATGGTCAACGGTTGGTCAGCAAACTGGTTTAACTGCTTGGCAGCATTGTAAATTTGGTAGGCCAACTCCCGGCTTGGCGTCGTGATGGCTGCCTGAACTTCCTGAACAGCCGGGTCGATCCGGGAAAAGAGCGGGAGCAAGAAGGCATGGGTTTTCCCGCTCCCGGTCGCTGACTGCCCAACCACGCTCTTTCCTGCAAGAATGTCTGGGATGACTCTCTCCTGCACTGCGGTCGGTTCGTGAAAGTTAATCGCCGTTACGGCTTTTACCAAATATGGTTTGAGCTTAAAATCGTTAAAAGTTTTGCTCGTCATGGGCGCCTCCTTATTCATTGCTCGTTAACTGGTCCAGCTCGGCAATGACCTGCCTGATCTCTGCTTCGTCCTTGGCATTAGCACCACTAGCCAGCGGGTGGCCACCACCATCGTGCTTCTTCGCTAGCTCATTGATTACCGGGCCCTTAGAACGCAAACGAATCCGGTAGTGGCCGTCCGCCTGCTCAACAAAGATGGCCCAGGCACGGACGTCCTTAATCCGTCCCGGCAGCGAAACCACCGCCGAGGTCCCTGCTTCAGTCAGGCCGAACTTCTCGAGGAGGTCATTCGTTAACACGACGTAGGCGGCACCGTGATCTAAAATTGTCAGGTGCTCGTAAACGTAGGCCGATAGACGGGCCACCGGCAGGGTAATCTCATCTTCCCGCCGGCTAATCTCGGCCGCATTTGCTCCGGCAGCCATCAGCGCACCCGCAACTAGCATCGTCCGGGGAGTCGTTGCTGGGTACAAGAAGCGGCCGGTATCACCGATAATTCCCGCATAAAGGGCGTGGGCGGCCTTCTTAGGCAGGGTCAGCTGGTCGCTAAAATGCTGGTAAAAATCGTAGATCATTTCTGAACAGCTTGACGCGTCTGGTTCGACCCACATCAGGTCGCCGAAGGGCTCATCATTCGGGTGGTGGTCAATTTTGATCAACTCGTCACCATTATTAAACCGCCGGTCATCGATCCGGGGAGCGTTGGCCGTGTCGGTGACAATCACCAGGGCATCATTAAAGGTTTCGCCGTCAATGTCATCCATCGTTCCAATCCAGTCAAAACCTGGAATATGCTTTCCTACCAGGTAAACCTGCTTGTAAGGGAAGGAGGCCTTCAAGATTTCGCCGAGCCCCACCTGGGAGCCGATGGCATCCGGGTCCGGCCGCTGGTGCCGGTGAATGATAATTTTATTGTACTTTTTGATTTGTTCTAGAATCTGACTTAACTGGTCCGACATAATAATTACTCCTTCGCACTCCATAATTGTCTAAGAATTAAGTATAACAGGATTTGCGCCCTGATTCTATCAAAAACGTAACAGAATGGGCGTGGTCAGGCAAGTCAGCGTTCGAACTGCCAGCCAGTTGCTGCCTTGAGGCATTATTAGCTTTAAAATAGCAAGGGAGCGAGACAGAAGTTGTTTACGACTTCGTTTTCAAGCCCCCGCGAACACAAATAGGGCTTCAGAGATTGGCAAATGATATGCTCCCCTTAGAGTAGACGCGGAATTATACAAAATTCTGTATCTAACTCTAGGGGGAGTTTTTATGTCCAATCGAACTAGTAATCATACTCTAAATCAGCGGCTAGTAGCCGTGGTAAAGGTTCTGGAGAGAAAGCACTCTTTAAGCGGGGTGGCCCGAGAACTGGGAATTGCCAGGACAACTTTAAGAAGGTGGATCGTTAACTACCAGAATAATGGGGTGGCGGGCTTAAAGGAGTCACACACTTGTCGCCGTTATCCTACTGACCTCAAGCGAGCGGCGGTCCTGGATTATCTGGACAATCATTACTCGCAACTAGAGTGCTGTCGTAAGTATAATATCTCCAGTCGTAGTCTTCTCATGCGTTGGGTGAACCAGTATACTAACGGTAAAACCTTGAAGAAGATTACGGGAGGTTCTACCAAGATGAAAACACCGCGGAAAACTACTTACGATCAACGGCTGGAAATTGTCCACTTCACGCTTGCCAATGATAAGGACTACCAAACAGCGGTGAGGAAGTATGGTGTTTCTTACAGCCAGGTTTATAGCTGGGTTCGGAAATATGAACGTGACGGTCGAAAAGCACTCGTTGATCATCGCGGACATCAAATGCAAAAACCGGCTTTGGCTAAGTTAAGTAAAGAAGAACAATTGGAACGGCGGATTAAGGAACTAGAAGCCCGCAATCAAGACCTCGCCGCGGAAAACTTCTTCCTAAAAAAATTAAGTGCCCTGGAGGACGAAGACAAGAAGTAAATAATCGTAGTCATCTGATGCGATATCAGGCCATTCAGGCTACTTGTCAGGCTTTTCCAGGGCAATTAGTCAAGCGACTCTGTGCTCTTGCCCAGGTCTCACGATCAGCTTACTATCGCTGGCTTTCCCGACCACTTCCTACTAAAGAAGCAGTCAATAAGCAACTAAAAGCGCGGCTCAGACAGGCCTATTGGGAAATGAAGGGTACCTAGGGCTACCGCAGACTAACGATGCTCATTAATCGCCGCTATAACTGCCACTACAACCACAAGCGCATTCGGCGACTTCTCGTTGAAATGAACCTGCGGGCGGTGATTCGTCGTCCTCGTCACAGCTGCACAATCGCTCGTGGACAAAGCTATGAGCCGAACCTCCTTAACCGCGATTTCACAGCTAAACGGTTAAATGAAAAGTGGGTAACTGATGTAACATATCTGACTTATGGTAATGGTCAAAAAGCCTATCTCAGTGCTGTTAAGGACTTATACAACGGCGAGATTATTAGTTATGTCGTTAGCCAGCGCAATGACAACCCATTGGTAATGAAGACGCTTGAACAGGCTTTAAAACTCTATCCGACTGCCAAACCATTACTTCATAGTGATCGTGGTTTCCAATACACTTCCAAGGAGTTTGCTCGTTTGACGGCCGAGCATGGTATCAGTCGCAGTATGTCCCGCGTCGGGAAGTGCATTGATAATGCCCCGATGGAAAGTTTCTGGAGCCACTATAAGGACGAGGCCTACTATGGACAAATCTTCCGAAGCTATGAGGAACTAGTCACTTCAATTGATCAATATATCTACTTCTACAATCATCAACGTTATCAAGTAAAATTAAACAGCCTGACCCCGGTAGAATACCGGCATCAAGCTGCCTAAC
>NHCFJ05603__coassemble_804_pt1 | contig 22102 bp, 22 predicted proteins | sample NHCFJ05603__metabat2_low_PE_008 | metagenome-assembled genome bin NHCFJ05603
CTGGACAAATTATTCAGTGAAAAGGCTGACTTAGTTTTTGCAAATATCGTTATCTACTGATTAACGTTCAAAACTATTAAATTGGCATTTGTTAATGATTTACCCAGACAATGTTTAAAATCGAATTGCTTGTTCGCTGATAATCTGATATTTTTAAAAACCGAGATTATAACTTTGGAGAGAGAAATAAGCAATGAATTTTTGTCAAAACTGTGGCACAAAGTTGGCTAATGCTAGTACTTGTCCCAACTGTGGCGCGCCGGTTGCTACTGGCAGTCCCCAGCAAGCGGTAGCTGACCGGGGCTCTTTTGGCTGGGCCATTTTGGGATTCTTCATTCTGCTTGTTGGATTGATCCTATTCTTGGCTTGGCGCAAGTAGACACCACAAAATGCAAACTCAGCGGGAATTGCGGCGCTGATTGGCCTGGTATTTACAATCCTTTACTGGGTGACGACTGTGGTTACTACCATGATTGCAAGGTAAGGGAGGAAAAACAATGAAAAAGGTATGGTATAAGCGCCCGAGTTACTGGATTTGGATTTGTAGTGTTTTAGCAGTCCTGCTTGTGCTGATTAATGTGGCAACTTTTTATGTAGTTCACCGGACTTGCTATCCCAGCACCAGTACCGCTTCAATTGAGAATACAGACACCACAAGTAAAAGCGGCAAGGACACGGTGACGGTAAATCACAAGGCTTATAAGTATACAAAAAGGAATTCACCATTAACCAAAGTGATAACTCGTGGAGCTATGCTGATATTAAATTTAATAAGGTTGCGATTTACAAACTAGCTCAGGAGCATAAGGAAATTGGCGATGATGACTAAGAAGGCTAACTGTTTAATCGTGGTCAATATGACGGTCAAAGCCAACAAAGATATTGAAATCTTCCCTGACCAGGGAACGATTTCCACTAATAATAGTCTCCAGGGGGACACTACTTATACTGCTGATTTTGGTGATTCCATTGATAGTGGGGTTACCAGGACCGGCGATGTGACCATCCCGCTTGATGGGGTTAAGAATATTTCCGACTTGAAGAAGTTGCGGTATAAGTTTGATGGTGGTGCTAAGGACGACAATGATGAAAGCGATGATGCTTTCAAGATCATTGATGTTCAAATCAACCTTAATTAAAAATTACGGGCAGGCACGAGGCTGGGAATTAACTCAGTCTCTTTACTGTTTTAAAGATAGCGATGCAACAGCACAGTAGCTGGCGGGCAGTTCAAACGCTGATCAATCAGCGTTTGACCAACCCTAAATAGGCTTGCTGCGCGTCGTAGCCATCCTTGCGGAGGTTCCCAGAGGCTAGCTTCGCGTCGAAAGACAAACGCTCCAAATCAGCGGCTAGCCGATTTGGGGCGTTTTTTCTCGCTCTCTGTCCCACTCTCTCCGCCTGCTTTTTGATTATCAAATAAACAAAAAAGGCTTGGAAGTCGGAACTTCCAAGCCTTAAATTATGCGCCCCCCGAGAGTCGAACTCGGATCTCGAGAACCGGAATCTCACGTGCGATCCATTACACTAAGGGCGCGTCATCAATCGACAAGTAATATAGTATCTTATCCCTAAATAGATTGCAAGCATTATTTGAAATTTTTAATTAAAATAACGCTTACACCATAAAATTCAAAATTTATGAGTTGATTGAATAGACAATTCTCCAGAAGATGAGTATTATAAATGTCGTAAGGTTTTGTATCTTGTTTAACAAGCCGGCTGAGCTGACTTATTGAATGGGGTATTTACTCAATTTTGTTTTTCCTAAAGGAGGAAATTGCAGTATGACTGTAAAGATTGGTATTAATGGTTTCGGTCGGATTGGTCGTTTGGCTTTCCGTCGGATTCACGAACTGAACACTGATGACATCGAAGTTGTAGCTATCAACGACTTGACTACTCCTTCAATGCTGGCTTACTTACTGAAGTACGACTCAACGCACGGTAAGTTCCCTGGTGAAGTTTCATCAACTGATAAGGGGATCGTTGTTGACGGCAAGGAATACCCAGTATACGCTGAACGTGATGCCCGGAACATTCCTTGGGTAAAGAACGATGGTGTTGACTTTGTCCTTGAATGTACTGGTTTCTACACTTCAGCAGAAAAGTCCCAAGCTCACTTGGATGCTGGTGCAAAGCGTGTTCTGATTTCTGCACCTGCTGGCAACATCCCGACTGTTGTACCAGGTGTTAACTTGGATACCCTGAAGGCTGACGACAAGATCGTTTCCGCTGGTTCTTGCACGACTAGTTGCCTTGCTCCAATGGCATACTTCCTTAACAAGAACTTCGGTATCAAGGTTGGTACTATGACTACCATCCACGCATTTACTTCCACCCAAGCTATCCTGGATGGCCCTCGTGGCAAGAAGATGCGTAACAACCGTACTGCAAGCATCAACACTATTCCTCACTCATCTGGTGCTGCCAAGGCTATCGGCCTGGTTATCCCAGAATTGAACGGTAAGCTTTCTGGTCACGCACAACGGGTTGGTGTTGTTGACGGTTCCTTGACTGAACTTGTTTCCATTCTGGACAAGAAGGTTACTGTTGACCAAATCAACGATGCCATGAAGAAGGCTACTGAAGGTAACGAAGCCTTTGGTTACACTGAAGACCCAATCGTTTCAACTGATATCATTGGTTCTACCTTTGGTTCTGTCTTTGACCCTTCACAAACTGAAATCATGGAAGGCGACGACGGTTCACAATTAGTTAAGACTGTTGCTTGGTACGACAACGAATACGGTTTCACCAGCAACATGATCCGGACTCTGCTTCACTTTGCAAATCTGTAATTCATCCCTGAACCAAGGAAATGAATTAATGGCGGGAGGAGGAAACTCCGCCCGCTTTTTTAACAAGAAGGAGGTAAATACTCACATGGCTAAATTAACTGTTGAAGACCTTCCTTTAGAAGGCCAAAAGGTATTGATGCGGGTTGACTTCAACGTTCCGATTAAGGACGGCGTTGTTGGCGACGACAACCGGATTGTGGCAGCACTGCCAACGATTAAGTATGTGATTGATCATGGTGGCCGGGCAATCCTGTTCTCCCACCTGGGTCGGGTAAAGAAGGAAGAAGACAAGCCGGGCCTGTCCATGCGTCCAGTCGCTGAACGGCTTTCTAACTTGCTGAACAAGCCGGTTACCTTTGTTCCCGTAACTGAAGGCAAGCAATTGGAAGACGCCATCGACAACATGAAGAACGGTGATGTTTTGCTCGTTCAAAACACCCGTTACGAAGATGTTAAGGATGGCGAATACGTCAAGCGCGAATCCGGCAACGATCCTGAATTGGGCAAGTACTGGGCTTCACTGGGAGACGTCTTCGTTAACGACGCCTTCGGTACTGCCCACCGGAAGCACGCTTCCAACGTTGGAATCGCTACTAACAAGCCAGGCAAGGCTGCTGCCGGTTACCTGATGGAAAAGGAAATCAAGTTCTTGGGTGACGCCGTGGACAACCCAGAACGGCCATTTGTTGCCATCTTAGGTGGTGCTAAGGTTTCCGACAAGATCGGCGTGATCGACAACCTGCTCGACAAGGCCGACAAGATCATCATCGGTGGTGGGATGGCTTACACCTTCTACGCTGCCAAAGGGATCAAGGTTGGTAACTCCCTAGTTGAGAAGGACAAGATCGACGTCGCTAAGCAAATCCTGGACAAGGCCGGTGACAAGCTGGTTCTGCCAATTGACAACGTTGTCGCTGACAAGTTCAATAACGATGCTGACACTAAGGTCGTTGAAAGCGACATTGACGACGGCTGGATGGCCCTCGACATTGGTCCAAAGTCCGTGGAAGAATTCGAAAATGTTCTGAAGGATGCTAAGACCGTTGTTTGGAACGGCCCAATGGGTGTCTTTGAAATGCCAAACTTCGCCAAGGGAACGCTGGAAATCGGTAAGTTCCTCGGGGCTTTGACTGACGCTACGACCATTGTCGGTGGTGGGGACTCTACTGCTGCCGTTAAGGAATTGGGCGTCGCTGACAAGCTGACCCACATTTCCACTGGTGGTGGTGCTTCACTGACTTACCTTGAAGGGAAGACTCTGCCAGGAATTGCCGCAATTTCTGAAAAGTAATAATAATTAGTTACGAAGAGGACGGTAACCGTAGATGCGGTTTCCGCCCTTTTTAGGAGGAATTAAGATGCGCATTCCGATTATTGCTGGCAACTGGAAGATGCACAAGACGGTAGCGAAAGCGGTGGCTTTTGTTAACCAGGTCAAGGATCAGCTACCACCGGCTGACCAGTTGCAAACAGCACTGGCGGCGCCCACTCTTTCCCTGGTTCCGATGGTTCAGGCAGCCGCCGGGTCCCCACTGAAAGTAATGGCGGAAAACTGCTATTACCAAGACGAGGGGGCCTATACTGGCGAGACGAGTCCCTATGCTCTCTACCAGGCGGGAATTCACCACGTGATCTTAGGCCACTCGGAGCGGCGGAACTACTTCCACGAAGACGACGAATTGATTAATAAAAAGGTAAAGGCGGCCCTCCGCAATGGCCTGTGTCCAATCGTCTGCTGTGATGATACAATGGCTCGGCGAATTGCGGCTGATGATAAAATTCACTGGGCGGTCAACCGGATTTTAGCTGACCTGAAGGGGCTGAGCGAGGCGGATATCTGTAATGTCACCGTAGCTTACGAGCCTTCCTGGGCGATTGGCAGTGGTCAAAGCGCGGATTCCGATCAAGCCGAGGAGGGTTGCTACCTAATTCGTCAGACTATCAATGATATGTACGGGGAGGAGGTTGCTAATAATGTTCGGATCCTCTATGGCGGCAGTGTGACGCCGGCCAACGCCAGGGCAATGATGGCAAAAAGCGATATTGATGGCGTTCTGGTAGGCACTGACAGCCTTGATCCCCGGACTTTTTTAGAAATAGTTAACCATTAAATGCTTGTTTTTAGTTGTGCAAAATAATACAATATTACTTGTAGTAGCGCGATTGCTATCGAATTTAAGACAGAGGAGAGATTCATCAAAATGTCACTTATTACAGATATTTATGCACGTGAAGTTCTTGATTCACGTGGTAACCCAACTGTTGAAGCAGAAGTTTACACTGAAGCTGGCGGTGTTGGCCGTGGAATCGTTCCATCAGGTGCTTCAACTGGTGAACACGAAGCCGTTGAATTGCGTGACGGCGACAAGGACCGTTTTGGCGGCAAGGGTGTTTTAAAGGCCGTTGCCAACGTTAACAACGTGATTGCCAAGGAAATCGTGGGGATGGAAGTTACTGACCAAATCGCCATCGACAAGGCAATGATCAAGCTAGACGGTACTCCTAACAAGGGTAAGCTTGGTGCCAACGCTATCTTAGCTGTTTCACTGGCTGCTGCCCGGGCTGCTGCTGATGAATTACAAGTACCTCTTTACAACTACCTTGGCGGTTTCAATGCTAACGTATTGCCAACGCCAATGATGAACGTTATCAACGGTGGTGCCCACTCTGATAACAAGGTTGACTTCCAAGAATTCATGATTATGCCAGTTGGTGCGCCAACTGTTCGTGAAGCTATTCGTTGGGGTTCAGAAACTTTCCACGCCTTGAAGAAGGAATTGGAAGCTGCCGGCAAGGTAACCTCTGTTGGTGACGAAGGTGGATTTGCTCCTGACTTTGCAAACAACGCAGAACCATTCGAATACCTGATCAAGGCCATCAAGGATGCTGGTTACAAGCCAGGCAAGGACATTGCCATTGCCTTTGACGTAGCTGCTTCCGAACTGTGGGACGACGACGCTAAGAAGTACAAGCTCCGTTGGTCCACTGGTGAAGAATACACCACTGAAGAATGGATCAAGTACCTTTCTGATATCATTGAAAAGTACCCAATCGTTTCTGTCGAAGACCCAATTGACGAAAACAACTGGGATGACTGGGTAACCCTGACCAACGAACTTGGTAAGAAGGTTCAACTGGTTGGTGACGACTTCTTCGTTACTAACACTGACTACCTCAAGAAGGGAATCAAGATGGGGGCTGCTAACTCCATCCTGATCAAGCTTAACCAAATCGGTACTTTGACTGAAACTGTTGAAGCCATCGAAATGGCTAAGGAAGCAGGTTACACTGCCATCGTTTCCCACCGTTCTGGTGAAACTGAAGACACGACCATCGCTGACCTGGTTGTTGCTACGAACGCCGGACAGATTAAGACTGGTTCCATGAGCCGGACTGACCGTCTTGCTAAGTACAACCAACTGATGCGGATCGAAGACAACCTTGGCGACGTTGCCCAATACAAGGGTATTCACTCATTCTACAACCTGAGTGAACAAGCTCGTCAAGATATCGAAAACCGTTAATTCTCAGCCAGAATTAATGAGCAAGGGCGCTAGGCTACCGACCATTACTCGGACCTAGCGCCTTTTTGCTATCAAGGATTGAAAACGCTTTGTTTTCTGACAAGAGGAGCTATATAATATTAGCGAAACCGCCATTAAGCAGGGCGGAACGAGGAGGAAGAGTGATGGCAAAAGAGATTAGAGGGATCGCCGCGAGTGAAGGGATTGGCATTGCCCCAGCTTACCGACTGGTGGAGCCAGACTTGCATTACGAGAAGCGGCGGATTGCAAACCCGATGGTCGAGTACAAACGTTTCATGCAGGCCGTCGACGCGTCAAGCGCTGACTTGCAGCTGTTAAAAGACCGGGCAGCCGGTCGGTTGACGCCGGACGACTTAGCAATTTTTGACGCCCACATTGCCATCCTTTCTGATCCGGAGCTGTTAAAGCAGGTTAAGCAGCAGATTGACCAGCAAATCTGTGCTGAGGAGGCAGTCGATACCGTAACGACCCGCTTTGCCCGCACCCTAGCCCAACTGTCCGACCCCTACATTCAGGAACGGGCGGGGGATGTTCGGGACGTTGCCAAGCGCCTGCTCAGCCACCTCCTGGGGAAGCACCTGCCGGATATTGGGGCTATTAACCAGCCGATTATTATCGTGGCGCACGAAGTTACCCCCTCTGACACCTCACAGATGGATACCCGGTTTATAAAGGGCATCGTGACCGACCTGGGAGGCCGGACTAGCCATGCCGCAATCATGGCCCGGACACTGGGAATTCCAGCGGTGGTCGGAACAGACCACATTACGCGGGCTACGAAGGATGGGCAGCAGCTCGTTGTCGATGGCCTGCAGGGAACGGTGGTGGTAGGACCATCCCCGGACCAAGTTGACCATTTTACCGCCAAGGCGCAACAACTGGCGCGGGAACAAAAAGAATGGCGCCAGCGGGTCAACGCGCCGTCAATTTCTAAGGACGGGCAACGGTTTGAAATTTCAGCCAATATTGGCAACCCGAATGACGTCGCCGCGGCAGTCCAGCAGGGGGCTGACGGCGTGGGACTCTTTCGGTCCGAATTTCTCTACATGGGCAGTGACCATATGCCGACGGAGGATGAGCAGTACCAGGCTTACCGTCAGGCCCTAATTGGGATGCAGGGGAAGCCGGTGGTCGTCCGGACGCTGGACATCGGTGGGGACAAGCCCTTGCCTTATCTGCCGCTTCCCCGTGAAATGAACCCTTTCCTGGGCTACCGGGCAATCCGGATCAGTCTCAAGCATCCGGCTATCTTTAAGGCCCAACTGCGGGCGCTGATTCGGGCGTCCGCCCATGGTCCGTTGTCAATTATGTTTCCGATGATTGGGACCATCGCTGAGTTGCGGGCGGCGAAGAAAATTTTTAACGAGTGCAAGCGTGAGTTACAAAAGGACCAGCTCAGCCTGGGGAACAGTATCAAGCTCGGGATGATGATTGAGGTCCCGCTGGCGGCGATTAATGCCGAGCAGTTTGCGAAGGAAGTCGACTTCTTTAGCATTGGGACCAACGACCTGATCCAGTACAACTTCGCGGCCGACCGGGGCAATGATGAGGTGGCGTACCTCTACCAGCCGCTAAATCCTGCCTTCCTTGGCTTGCTGAAACACGTCATCGACGCCGGACACCGTCATGATACCAAGGTTGCCATGTGTGGCGAGATGGCGGGAGATAGTATCGCCTTGCCGCTGCTGATGGGGATGGGGCTCGACGAGTATTCAATGTCTTCATCATCGATCCTGCGGACCCGGACCTTAATGAGCAAACTTGATACGAACGAGTGCGCCCGGCTAGCAGATGAGGCCATCAACCAGTGTGTGACCGCCGGGGAAGTCCGGGCCCTGGTTAAGGACCGCCTGGGCGAAATCAACTAGCAGCAACTGGTGCTTATTAACCGGTGGAGAACGAAAGAAAACATCGTTCTCCACCGGTTTTACTTTAAATCATTAAGTTTATCCCGGTAATTCGGCGAAAGAATTAAAAAAAGATTAGAAATCCGTGGAAATCAAAGAAAATTTATAATATACTTTGAAACTGATAAATGAAAAGAGAAGGGAATCTGATTGGATATGAAGAAATCTGCACCAGAATTACGGCGGTCAATGACTGCGGGCCAAATGGAAATGATTTCACTTGGTGGCGCCATCGGGGTCGGCCTTTTCATGGGGGCTACCTCGACGATTAAGTGGACGGGGCCGTCGGTTTTACTTGCCTATGCCTTTGTGGGCCTGATTTTATACATTGTGATGCGGGCACTGGGGGAGATGATCTACGTCAACCCAGGGACTGGCTCCTTTGCGGATTACGCGACCGAGTATGTCCACCCGCTGGCTGGTTACCTCGCCAAGTGGGCTAACGTGTTTGAGTACATTGTTGTCGGGATGTCTGAAGTGGTGGCGGCAACCGAGTACCTCAAGTACTGGTGGCCGCATATGCATACCTGGCTAGCCGGAATTATTATCATTATCTTCTTGGTTCTTGCCAACCTCGCCAGTGCAAAGGCCTACGGGTCGCTTGAATTCTGGTTCGCGATGATCAAGGTCATCACGATTATCTTTATGATTTTACTGGGCTTCATGGTAATCTTCTTTGGCTTCGGCAACGGTGGTCACCCGACTGGTTTTAGCAACCTGTGGTCTCACGGTGGTTTCTTCACCGGTGGGGTGTCCGGCTTCTTCTTCTCCATGTCGATCATTGTCGGTTCCTATGAGGGAATCGAACTCCTGGGGATTTCTGCTGGAGAGGTTGCCGACCCGCAAAAGGCCATTGTCAAGTCGGTTAAGTCAGTGCTTTTCCGGATTTTGATCTTCTACATTGGCGCGATCTTCGTGATTGTCACGATTTACCCTTGGAACCAGCTGAGCAGCGTTGGCTCACCATTCGTTTCTACCTTTGCCAAGGTTGGGATCACTGCCGCAGCGTCCATTATTAACTTCGTGGTCCTGACGGCTGCCCTGTCCGGTGCTAACTCGGGAATTTACAGTTCCAGTCGGATGCTCTTTAAGCTGGCCCATGAGGGGGACGCGCCAAGTATCTTTGGCCGCCTTTCCAAGCAGGTGGTCCCCCATGCGGCAATCCTGGGGATCTCCGGCGGGATCTTGATTGGTTTCATCATCGATATCATTGCCTCGATTTACAGCAAGTCCACGGCGAACATGTTCGTGGTCGTCTTTAGCTCGTCCGTTTTGCCGGGGATGATTCCGTGGTTCGTCATTCTACTGGCCGAATTGCGTTTCCGGCACAACAACCCGGACTTGATGGCACAGCACCCGTTCAAGCTGCCCCTGTACCCGTTCTCCAACTACTTCGCGTTTGTAATGTTAATCGTGATTGTAATCTTTATGTTCATCAACCCTGATACCCGGGTTTCCGTGATTGTCGGTGCGCTGGTTCTGATTTTCGCGGTGGTCGTTTACCTGCTGCGGCACGGCTTTGACAGGCAACGGGGCTAAGCGATAACTGAATAATGTTTAACCGGCTAAGGAAGTTCTAGTGTTCCTTAGCCGGTTTCGTAGTACAATGGGGTAGTTTAAGTTTAGTTGAAAGGAATTATCTATATGCAGAAGGGTGAGTTTATCCGTCAACATAACCAGCTAGTCCAGGTCGGACGGGCAATTTTGATCGGCCTGTTGACTGGCCTGGTCGTCAGTTTGTTCCGCCTGGCGATTCAGAAACTATTAAACCTTGTAACAACCTGTTTTCAGTACTTTCACCAGCACCCGGCCGGCTTGATTTTCTGGGCGCTTGGTTCAATTATCCTTGCTCTGCTGTTGGGCTGGTTGACCCAGCGGCACCCTAACATTAAGGGGTCAGGGATTCCCCAGGTTGAGGGGCAGCTTACCAGCCAGTTTGAGGAAGAATGGTGGGCGGTTCTTTGGCGGAAATTCTTTGGTGGAATCCTGGCGATTGGTTCTGGGCTCTACCTTGGACGGGAAGGACCGTCGATTCAACTCGGGGCCACGATCGGTCAAGGGGTTGAGGAAAGCCTGCACGCGGGCAAACTGAACCGCCAGGTGGGAATTGCCAGCGGAGCGGCTGCCGGGCTCTCCGCCGCCTTTAACGCACCGATTGCAGCCACGATTTTTATCCTAGAGGAGGTCTACCATAACTTTTCGCCGGTCATCTGGCTGGCAACTTTCGTCAGTGCCCTGTGTTCCAACATGGTCTCCCTGACGATTTTCGGTCTCCACCCGGTTCTGGACGTGCCCTACCGGTATATGCTACCGACCCGCTACTACTGGCACTTAGTGGTGATGGGGCTGGTCCTGGGCTTACTGGGCCGCCTCTACCAGCTGGTGATCCTCCGGCTTGATTCGTGGACGGCGAAGCTCACTTGGCTGCCCCCGTTTGCCTATCCCGTTGTTCCCTTCCTGTTGGTAATCCCGATTGCCTGGTACCTGCCGGTCACGTTAGGTGGCGGGAACCGGCTCATTGGTGAGCTGACCAGTTTGCCCTTCTCGCTCAGCCTCTTTGCGGGCCTCTTCCTCCTCCGCTTTGTCTTTTCAATGGTTAGTTATAGCTCACAGCTGCCCGGGGGGATTTTCCTGCCGATCCTGACCCTCGGAGCCGTTCTGGGGGCGGTATACTGCGCGTTGATGGTGCATTGCGGCCTCTTGCCCGCCCAGTACCTGCCAAACTTTATTATCTACGCCATGGCCGGCTATTTTGCCTGCATCAGCAAGGCCCCCTTTACCGCCATCCTTTTGATTACCGAAATGGTCGGGTCGCTTGCCCATTTGATGCCCCTGGCAATTGTCGCGATGGTGGCTTACTTGGTAGTGGATAGTCTCCATGGGGAACCTGTCTATACCGCGATGTTCAACAACTTTATTGGTAAACACCAGGATAACCACCCCCAGGAAGTCGAAATGTCGGTGACGATTTACGCTGGGGCAAGTCTGGACGGCAAGCGGATCATGGACTATGACTGGCCCGCCAATAGTATTGTCACGAGTGTTTACCGGGGTGAGCAACGAATTATTCCAAACGGGCAGACCAAACTGGCGGCCGGGGACACTCTGATTATTCAAGTCTGTCAGAGTAGGACTGGCAAGGTCCTCGGCCAGATTTCCCGGGCAGCCCATTATGCGGATGTATAGAAATTACTGCTTTAGTATGATATGATATTCAAGATATAGTGGGTATAAATTAGGAGGAAATTTCCTTGTATAATACTTTAATGACAATTTTTCTAATCGTATGTGTGATTCTGATTGCGTGTGTAATGATGCAACCAGCCAAAAACGATAACGATGCGATGTCAGCTTTGACCGGTGGCGCGGGCGACCTCTTTTCCCGGCGGAAGGCCCGGGGATTTGAGGCGGTCATGCAGATTGTAACGACTATCTGTGGGGCGTTATTCTTCATTCTGGCATTGGCGCTGGTTTACGTGTCATCACATTAACTTGATTATGCCCCCTGCTAGCTATGCTTCAGGGGGCTTTTTGTTGGGAGTGGGGTAAAGATGAAGACCTATACTGGTGAAACCTGCTTTTTCCCCCATAGTGGCAAGCGGGGAGTGATCCTCCTGCACGCCTATACTGGGAACAGCAATGATGTCCGGATGCTGGCCCGCCACCTGAATTGGGCGGGGTATACCGTTTGTGCGCCCCTCTTTACGGGCCATGGCGGCGATCCCCGGAAAATTTTGCAAACCGGCAACCCTGATGAGTGGTGGGATGATACCCGGATGGCAATCTTTCGGCTTAAAGATTACGGCCTGACCCAGATTGCCATTTTTGGCCTATCACTCGGCGGACTTTTCGCAACCAAGGCCCTGGAAGAGGATCCTAGTTTAGCCGGTGGCGGCGTCTTTGCGTCACCGATTACCAGCTGGGGTGCGACTAACGTTCCGGAATATTTCCCCCGTCTGGCTGCCAAGTATTACCGGCAGCATGGCCTAGAGCCTGACTTAATCCAGGAACGCCTAAACTGGTTAGGCGCACGGCTTCCCCAGCAGCTGGGAGCAATTCAGCAGTTGACCAAGGAGCTGGATCAGCGGCTCGGCCAGATCAAGCGGCCGTTTTTCATCGCCCAGGGCGGGGCCGATGAGATGATTGATCCGCGTTCGGGAGCTACCCTGCGGGATAAGCTGCAAGCTCAGGGAACCCCGGTTGATTACCACTATTACCCAACGGCAACCCATCTGTTGACGGTCAATTCTGCCCACCGTCAACTGTTTAACGACGTGGAACACTTTTTAAATAACTTATTTGAGGTACAAAATGACAAGTAATAGTTTAAACTTAAAAGATGAAATTAGCGCCTTCTTAACGAAAAATGCCGGGATTAGCTATTCGGCGGAACGGATTGCCCATGCACTGAACATGGACAACGCCGACCAATTTACCCCGATCATCCAGACCCTGGCGCAGCTCGAACGGGAAAAGAAGGTTCGGGTGACCGACAAGGGCGAGTTCGAAGCGGTCGTTAAGCAGGAACCAATTACTGGGACTTTCCATGGCAACGATAAGGGCTTTGGCTTCGTAGAATACGATCCGGACTTGCCGGACATGTATGTTAACCCAGACCACACCCTGCACGCCCTCAATGGCGACACGGTGGCGGTCAAGGTTCTGCGGCCGGGGGATCCAGCTGCGGGGCAGGGGCCAGAAGCTCAGGTTACCAAGATTATCGACCACAATTATGAACGGGTCGTGGGGGAATTTAAGCAGGAAACGGTCGGCAACTACATCGGCGAAATCCTGCTCAAGGACAAAAAGTTATCCCAGTACCGTTTCTTCGTTACCGATAAGGGGTTAAAGCCCATGGACGGCGAGGTCGTGACCGCGACCGTTACGACCTACCCGAGTGATGAATCACCGCAGGCAATGACTGGTGCGGTGACCGAGGTCATCGGAAACAAGGACGAACCGGGGATTGATATCCTGTCGGTGATTTACGCCCATGACGTTCCGCATGAGTTCCCCAAGGAAGTAATGGACCAGGCCAACAAGATTCCCCTGCACGTTCTGCCAGAGGAAAAGAAGGGCCGCAAGGATATTACCAACCAGCCGCTGGTGACGATTGACGCTATCGAGTCAAAGGACCTTGATGACGCCGTGGTGGCCTGGAAGATGGACAATGGTCATTACCACTTAGGGGTCCACATTGCCGACGTCAGCCACTACGTCCAACCGGGGACGCCGCTGGACAAGGAAGCCTTTAAGCGGGGGACTTCCGTTTACCTGACCGACCGGGTGGTTCCAATGCTGCCGAAGCGGCTGTCTAACGGGATTTGTTCACTGAACCCGGGTGAAGAGCGGCTGGCGATGAGCTGTGAGATGGAAATCGATGAGCAGGGCCGGGTCGTTAAGCACCGGATTTTTCCAAGTGTGATGAAGTCCCACGCCCGGATGACCTACAAGGCGGTCAACCGGATCCTGGAAGCCCATGACCAAAAGACGATGGACCAGTATAAGGACCTCGTGCCGATGTTTGAGACGATGGGCGAACTTCACAAGATTTTGCTCAAGAGCCGGAAGCGGCGGGGAGCAATTGACTTTGAGGCTCCTGAAGCGAAGATCATCGTTGATGACAAGGGGCACCCGATTGACATCCAGCTCCGTAACCGGGGCCTGGCAGAACGGATGATTGAATCCTTTATGCTGGCGGCCAACGAAACGGTGGCGGAGCACTACTTCAACGAGCACGTGCCATTCCTCTACCGGATCCACGAAACGCCGGATAAGGACCGGGTGAAGTCCTTCGTTGACTTCCTGAACGTCTTTGGCATTGATGTCCACGGCGACATCAACAACGTCAAGCCGAAGATGCTGCAAAAGGTTCTCAAGGACGTCGCTGGGAAGCCTGAGGAACAGATGGTGCAGGTGATGATGCTGCGGAGTATGCAGCAGGCTAAGTACTCTGACGAGGAGTTAGGGCACTTTGGACTGGGGGCAAAGTACTACACCCACTTTACTTCACCGATTCGACGGTACCCTGATGACACGGTGCACCGCCTGATTAAGTGGTACGACCAGCATGGCAAGGGTGAACGCGCTAAGGCGGCCTGGCGAGACCAGCTGCCAGAAATTGCCGAACACACCTCGGTGACTGAGCGGCGCGGTATTGATACCGAACGGGATGTTGATAGCATGAAGAAGGCTGAATACATGGAGGACCATGTTGGCGAAACCTTTGACGCGGTGGTCAGCTCAGTCATGAAGTTCGGTCTCTTCGTGGAATTGGAGAACACCGTCGAAGGGTTAATCCACATCAGCGTGATGAACGATGACTACTACGAATATTCCGAAAAGCACCTAGCCCTGATTGGTCGCAAGACCCACCGGATCTTCCAAATTGGTCAGCCGGTGAAGGTACGCTTGAAGCGGGTTGATAAAGACCTGCGGGAAGTCGACTTTGAACTTGTCAACCCGCAAGATGCGCCGACGACCAAGATTCGGGTACCGCATGAACATGACAACCGTCGTCGTGGCGGCGGCCGGCGTGGGAACCACGGTCACGTTAAGCGTCACGATCGTCGGCAGCATAACGGCAACGTTAATAATCGTCAGATCAACCGTGGACAGACGCGCCACCACAATAATTCCCGTGACCATCATTCACAGGGACGGCGCCACTAATAACTAATGGAGGGATAAAATGGCCAAAAAATCCCCACAAAAGAATAACGATAACTTAATTGCCCAAAACAAAAAGGCCCGTCACGACTACTTCGTGACGGACACTTACGAGGCGGGATTAGTCCTGACCGGAACTGAGATCAAGTCGGTCCGCGCCCACCGGGTCAACCTCAAGGACGGTTTTGCCCAGATTAAAAACGGCGAGGCCTGGCTGATGAATGTTCACATCAGCGAGTATGATAACGGCAACATCTTTAACCAGGATCCCCTGCGTAACCGGAAATTGCTGCTCCATAAAAAGGAACTCCACCGGTTGACCGGGGTCTTACAGGATAAGGGGGTCACCCTGATTCCACTGAAGATGTATATTAAGCACGGCTATGCCAAAGTCCTGCTGGGAGTTGCCAAGGGGAAACACCAGTACGACAAGCGGGAAGCGATCAAGCGCCGTGAGCAGAACCGTGAAATTGAACGGGTAATGAAGCACTATTAGCAGGAAAACGGCAGTGTTATGTCACGAAGCGGGCATGGCGCTGCCGTTTTGACTGGGACAGGCTGGCCAATCACTTACTAGGATAGTATAATTGGAGCATTAAAATTGAAGGAGTAAGCTAAGTAATGAAAAAGGGACTTGACGCACCGCTGGTACCAATTATTTTACGGTCTGTTGGCTGGTGGGGATGATTCCAGCCTGGAACTCGCACCAACTGTATAATTTTCTTTTCCCGGTATTGATGCTGGTCCTCGCGGCTATCTTTGTCCACACCAGTTACTGGGGGAAGTACGCCATTATCCGGCAAACGGTCGCGGCATTAAAAATTCCCCAAAATATTCAGGTGCTCGACCTGGGGACCGGGCATGGGGCGGTTTTATTAGCGGTGGCGGGCAAACTTCAGCGCCCTGGCAAAGTGGTGGGGATCGACCTGTGGAAGTCTGCTGACCAGTCGAGTAACTCCCTTACCGCGACACAGCAAAATATTGAAGCGGCTGGGGTCAGTAATGTTGCCGAAATCAAAACTGCTGATATGACCAAACTGCCCTTTGACGATGAAAGTTTTGATTATGTTTTTGCTAGTTTAGCGATCCATAACGTCAAACCCCGGGCGCAGCGCGAGCTAGCTCTCCGTGAAGCATTGCGGGTCCTCAAGCCGGCTGGCTACTTGGTTATTATTGATTTGGAATATGTCGGCGAATTTAAGCGCTATTTAAACGAGCAAAATTGCCGGCAGGTCAGTGTTAAGCGGGCCGGGTTTAATGGTCTGTGGGGCTGGCTGGCTGCCGCCCCGGATCCTGGTTGCTGAGAAGTAGGCGGAGATACGGGAGCAGGACGGTTGTGGAGAAGCGTGAATATAATAAAAAAACTCAGAGAATGAGACAAACACCACCAACCGGCTGACCAGCTGATTGGCGGTGTTCGTCTTTCTGCGTTGTTGCAATAGCTAAGAGACTGAGATTTCTCCCAGCCTCGTCTTAACTTTACTATTTGATTTTAAAGTTCATTCCCAGGTTGCCTTCAAGTGACCGGTTGGTAAAACCGACGCGTTGCTGGTTAACCTGTCCACCGCGGGCCCAGTGGTCCAGCACACTGGCAATTAAAATTGCTAGGGGTTCATCTGCTTCGCGTTCCACCTGGAGCTCATGGTAGTAGGTACCGGTGAGCTGGATAGGTTTGATAGCAAAAACGAGCCGGCCGCCGCCAAAGACCCGGTAGCGGTTGCCCAGCGGCGAGCCGACGATAATCCAGTTTAGGCCCCGAATGTAAATCACCTGGCGGACAAAGCCAAAGGATTTCCCAACGGTGCCGACCCGCTGGCGGTGCTGATAAAGGGCAAACTTTGGCAGTAAGCCGAGCGAAAGCTGCTTGACTTCAGCGAGGAGGGCCCCATTGATCGCATAGAGGGAGAGAACATCATGGTGCAACCCCCACTTGCCAGCGAGAAGGTACCGGGACTGCCCCTGCTGGTCCCGAATGATCGTTGTTCCATGAAGGTCCGTCGAATGATCCCGAAGATACAACTGCCGCACGAAGTCACCACCATCCTTGATTAATTATTAAACCTATTCTACCAGCTTGGTCAGCAAATGACTAATCTTGACCCTTGCAAAAGCGTTTTCAGTTCCACTGTTACCAGTAAATCAGATATGATAAAATAAAAAGCGAGGTGCAAAATAGTCATGAAACAATTAATCCACAATGACTGGTGGGATGTTTTGAAGCCCCAGTTTGAAAGCCAGTCCTATTCACAGCTGCATGATTTCTTGAAAACGGAGTACACACACCGGACGATTTACCCGGAGATGCACCATATCTTCGAGGCGTTCGAGTGGACTCCCTTTCACAATGTCAAGGTCGTGATTTTGGGACAGGATCCCTACCACGGTCCCAATCAGGCCCATGGTTGCAGTTTCTCTGTCTTACCGGGGGTGGCGGTTCCGCCCTCGCTGCAAAACATTTATAAGGAATTGCAGAGCGACGTTGGCTTTCGGCCGGTGAACCATGGTTACCTCAAGCACTGGGCTGACCAGGGTGTGCTATTGCTCAACTCCGTCTTGACGGTTCGGGCGGGGCAGGCATACTCTCACCGGGGACACGGCTGGGAGCAGCTGACGGACGCGGCAATTCACGCCCTATCCGAACGGCCCCAGCCGGTTGTCTTCATCCTGTGGGGCCGGGCCGCACGGGACAAGAAGAAGCTGATTAATACGAACACCAACATTATTCTGGAGTCGCCCCACCCGAGCCCACTGTCGGCTAACCGCGGATTCTTTGGGTCACGACCGTTTTCCAAGACCAATGAAGCACTTCAGGCGATGGGAGAAAAGCCGATTGATTGGCAACTACCGGCAAACCCGGAAGTTGATGAAGGCCCAGCGGATCAGCTGCCGAAAAATGCTTAGGATCAATTGAGGAGGTACTTGCATAATGGAATTATTTGAAGAGATTGCTGCCAAGGTAAAGGGACAAAACAAGACGATCGTTTTCCCAGAGGGGGAAGACAAACGGGTCCTTGGTGCTGCTGTTCGTCTGCAACAAGATGGTCTGCTCAAGCCAATTTTACTCGGCAAGCGGAGTGAAATTGAAGCAACTGCCAAGGAAAATGGTTGGGATATTTCTGCCCTGACGATTTTAGACCCTGCTGAGTACCCGGCAGCGGACAAGCAAGCAATGTTTGATGCTTTGTTGGAACGGCGCAAGGGCAAGAACACTCCTGAGCAGGTAGAAGAAATGCTCAAGGACGTTAGTTACTTTGGAACCATGCTGGTTTACATGGGCAAGGCCGACGGGATGGTTTCCGGGGCGGTCCACTCCACTGGTTCGACCGTTCGTCCTGCTCTGCAAATTGTAAAGACCAAGCCCGGTTCTCACCGGATTAGCGGGGCTTTCCTGATGCTCAAGGGCGACCAACGGTACATCTTTGCGGACTGTGCGATCAACATTGAATTAGATGCGCCAACGATGGCCGAAGTGGCCGTCCAGAGTGCCGAAACGGCTAAGCTCTTTGGGATTGACCCTAAGGTGGCTCTTCTGAGCTTCTCTACCAAGGGTTCGGCCAAGGGCGACATGGTTACCAAAGTTGCCGAAGCCACGGAGAAGGTTCATGAACTGGCACCAGACCTTGCTGCCGATGGTGAATTGCAGTTCGACGCGGCCTTTGTTCCAGAGGTCGGTGAATTAAAGGCACCTGATTCCAAGGTTGCCGGTCACGCCAACGTCTTTATCTTCCCAAGCCTGGAAGCTGGGAACATTGGCTACAAGATTGCCCAGCGTTTCGGCGGCTTTACCGCGGTGGGTCCAATCCTGCAAGGACTGAACGCCCCAATTGCCGATTTGTCGCGGGGCTGCAACGAGGATGACGTTTACAAGGTTGCCCTGATTACGGCTGCTCGGGCATAAATAATAACTAAAGTTATGCACTAAAAAATCCGGAATTGGTGAAGGCCAATTCTGGATTTTTTGTGTTCCCATTACCGATAGGCTACAATAGGGACAAGCAATAACTTTACTGAGGTGAGTACAATGCAGACAGTTGAAATGGACAGCCGGGAGGCCACGATTGCGCTGGGCAAAGCGATTGGCGCACGGCTAGCCGCTGGCGATGTCCTGGTGCTCGATGGCGACCTGGGCGCTGGCAAGACCACTTTTACCAAGGGCCTGGCCCAGGGATTGGCGATTCCGGATATCATCAAGAGCCCGACCTTCACGATCATTCACGAATATCACGATGGGCGCCTGCCCCTTTACCACATGGATGCCTACCGTCTGGAAAACGGTGGAGGTGAAGACCTGGGTTTGGAAGAATACTTTGACAGCGATGGGGTCAGTGTTGTTGAATGGGCTGAATTTGTTGAGGATGAATTGCCAGACGACTTTTTAGCGATTCATTTTAAGAGGACGGCTGACGAAAATAAGCGGGTCTTGGAATTTGAACCCCATGGGGCCCACTTCCAAAAGCTGCTAGCCGATGTGGTGGATTAAATGGCTGATGAAGTGCACATCAAACTGGCGACGGCCGACGATGCGGCAAAGGTCCTCGACTTCCTCCGTCAAGCAGCTACGGAGAGCGATGCCGTATTAATTCCGTACCTGGCCGATGTAACAGCAGAGCAGGAACGCCGCAATATTGAAATGATTAACAGTTTTGACGACTGTGTGATCATGCTGGCAATGTTAGGAAACCAGCCAATTGGGATTGTGACGGTCATGGTCTTGGAAAAGCAGCCCAGTGCTGGCGAACTCGGTGTAGTGGTTGCTAAACCGTACTGGCGTAATGGTATCGGCCAACTATTAGTGGGGGAGGCCGAATACTGGTTCCAGAATTACAGCAGCCTCCAGCGGCTAGTGCTGACGGTATTTGCTGAAAACGTTCCGGCAATCCGCCTCTACCGAAAACTCGGCTTCCGGCAAACCGGGCAACACCGGGACGGCCAGCGGAAAGTCTTAGAAATGGAATACCAAAATTAGGAAAACGAGAGAGTGAGAAAAAACACCCAAAATCAGCTTGGCGAGCCGATTTTGGGTGTTTGTCTTTCGACGCGCAGCTAGCCTATTTAGGTTGGTCAAATGCTGATTGATCAGCGTTTGAACTGCCAGCCACTGCGTTGTTGCATTTTTATCTTTAGAACAGGAAAGAGACTGAGTTAATTCTCAGGCCCTCGTGGTAGTTGCGAATGGTTTAACAATATCACGCAACCGCCCTAGAGGCTGAGGGGCTAGTGGCGGTTAAACATCTGCTTGATGTTCCGCAAGAGGGAACCCCGTTCCTGCATGTCGTCGACCGGCTGGGTGACTTCAACGCAGCCGATGTACTTGCCCTGGTCGTCGTGCAGGGCGTAGAAGGCGATGCTAATGGGACGCTTGTGGTAGTGAATCAGGATCTTGATGGAATCACGGTCACCACTGTGCATTTCATGCAAAAACTGCTTGACCCGTCCCTGGCTGTGGCCGGGGTGAACCTCCAAGACGTGCTTGCCGAGGTCATCATCGGTTCGTTTGAATAACCGGTGCCGGTTTGCCGATGACCAGCGGACAATGTCGTTTTCGTCAATGAAGTCGAATTCGACCGGGATCGTAGTAAAAATGGCGTTGAGCTGAGTGGTCGTTAAGGCCCCGTCATGTAATGGAATTTCTGCCATCGTAATCATTCTCCTTTATTATTCTAGCCAACCATCTTGATGAACGGCCGCAGGCGCTGGCTGCCAAAGTGCTGTCCCTGGTACAGCAGGATATTGGCGCAGGCCTGCGCGTCATCGAGTGCGTTGTGGTGGTGATGCAAGTCAATGTTGAGGGCATCGCAGACTGTGTTGAGCTTGTAGTTGCTCAAACCCGGTAAAAGCCGCCGGCTGCTGACAACGGTGTCCAATGTTTGGTAGGCTGGCGGCTCAATTCCGTAGTGCTCGAGGGTGTTCTTGAGGACCCCGTTATCAAAGCGGTTGTTATGGGCAATTACCAGCTTTTCGGGGGTGTAGAAGCCCTTGATGTGTTCCCAAACCTCGGGGAAGGTGGGAGCGTCAGCGACATCGCGTTCGTGGATGCCATGAATTTGGACGTTGCGCCAGAAGAATGGGGTTTGGGGGTTGATGAGGGTGTAGAACTCATCGGCAATTTGATTGTCACGGACGATGGTCAGGGCGAGTGAACAGGCACTGTACCGTTTCGCACTAGCCGTCTCAAAGTCCATTGCAATAAAATTCATTCAATTCTGCCTCCTTAGTAGACCGTTAATAGCTTAATTGTACAAATGGCCGCCTGCTTTTGCAATTAAATGATACAATATCAGGGTAAGCAAATTTATGAACTAGGATGAGGAATAATAATGGCTAATATGATGACAGAGTTCCCGGAGATTGAAATCAAGCAGGACGAACCGTTAATGCACTACACGTATACCCACACCGGTGGTCCGGCTGATTGGCTGGCCTTCCCTAAGAATGTGGAAGAGGTCCAGACACTGGTGGCTTACGCTAATGACCACCAGCTGCCGCTGACCGTGCTTGGCAACGCCAGTAATTTAATTGTTCGTGATGGTGGAATCGAGGGCCTGACACTGATTTTGACGCGGATGAATAAGATCAGTGTGACGGGCAACCGGGTCACTGCCCAGGCCGGCGCCGCCTACATCGAGACCACAATTGCGGCCCGGGACCACAGCCTGACTGGGCTAGAATTTGCGGCAGGGATTCCTGGCAGCATTGGTGGGGCCATCTTTATGAATGCTGGGGCCTACGGTGGTGAAACCAAGGAAGTTGTAGAGAGTGCCACCGTGCTGCTGCCCGACGGCACGGTTAAACGGCTGACTAATGAAGAATTAGACTTTGGCTACCGGCACAGCAGTGTGCAGGATAACCATGGGGTCGTGCTCGACGCCACCTTTAGTCTCCAACCCGGTGACCACGATGAAATCGCCGCAAAGATGGATGAATTGAACGCCCGGCGCGCTGCTAAACAGCCCCTGGACCTGCCATCCTGCGGGAGTGTTTTCAAACGGCCCACGGGCTACTTTGCGGGTAAGCTGATTCACGACGCGGGCCTGCAAGGGTATACGGCAGGTGGTGCCCAGGTATCGACCAAGCACGCTGGCTTTATCGTTAATATTGACCACGGAACCGCGAGTGATTACGTGGCGGTGATCCACCACGTCCAGCAAACGGTCAAGGAAAAATTCGGCGTGAGCCTGCA
>NHCFJ05603__coassemble_841_pt1 | contig 20100 bp, 21 predicted proteins | sample NHCFJ05603__metabat2_low_PE_008 | metagenome-assembled genome bin NHCFJ05603
TAGGCCAATAAACTGAGCGCTTTGCTTATCAGCCCCGCCAGCTGCCTTAGTAATAACGACGGGAGCCTGACCGACCAGCGACTCATGCTCGTTAAGCCGCTGACCGCCTAGCTGATCCTTGGTAATCAGTGATTGGCTCAGATTGTCATTGGCATTTTTATTCAGAAAAACGGTCTGGGTCTGCCAGGTAGTAATTGCCGCCTTATTTTCATTTGCAAGCCCGATCATCATGCCCATCAGGACAAACATCAGGTAGCTAATCATTACAATCATCGCGACGATCAGCCCGTAGCGGACCTTTTCATGTTTAATTTCGCGTAATGCTAAGAACATCTAATCACCTCCGTGCTAGTAACGTGGTCAACGCCGCGGCTAACCGCTGGACCGCCTGTGAACTATCCTGAGGCTGCCAGAGGGCTTCCTTAATCGTCTCGTGTACTAATACCATTACTGCCCACTCCGTCGCGCTGGTAGGCCTTAACCGGGGTACCGCCTGGGTATGCAGCAGCGCTTCGTTGACGGCATAGTGGCGTTGAATCAGCTCATAATACGGACTAGCAGTCACCTGCTCCAGAAATGCCGTCACCTGGGCAACATACTCCTCGGCCGTCAAAAGCCGGTGTGTCCGAATGCTGTCATCGTGAAGGTCATTCATCGCAAATTGGTACAGGTAGCAGTAAGCAGCAGTTAAGTCAGTAAAATACTTATAAAAGGCCCCCCGCGCAATCTGGGCACTTTTGACAATTCGTGCCACCTGGGCGTCAGCGAGGTTATGGTTACTAAATTCTTCTAAAAGGGCCTGGCGAACTAAGGCCTGCTTACTCTGGGGTAAATTTTCAAACGTTTGACTTGGCATAATTTTTCCTCTCCGTGACACCGTGTCACTTAATTGATTATCAATTAGTATAGGCTCCAAGTGACACGGTGTCAACTTTGCTACATAAAAAATCCCGGGGAATTTCCCGGGAAATAATTTGTAATCGCTTATGCTTCTTCACCGGCCAGCTTAACAACGGCCTTGGATACATTCTTAATCCGGCCGTTAACGAAGTCGTCAACTTCCTTAACGTCAAATTCGTGGGAAAGCAATGGCAGGACATCAACCTTGCCAGAAGCCATCAGTGCAATGGAGTCTTCGAAGCAGTAAGGGTTAATGAAAGCACCCTGGATCTTCAGTTGCTTTTGGAAGACTTCGTAACTATTGATGGAGAACTTGTCATCAGGGTTACCAACACCGAACATGGAAACCTGACCACCCCGGGCAGCAGCTTCAACAGCCTGTTCCTGGGTCTCTGGCCGACCAACGGCTTCGATAACGATATCGTATTCGTTAGTTGGAATCTGTTCACCCTTAGCAGTATTGATGGTCTTGGCACCGAAGCGGTCGTGGTTGAGCTTCAGCTTTTCATCATTGCGACCGCTCAGCGTTACTTCGCTTACCCCATAGGCTTGCAGAGTCTGAACAAATAATTGACCCATGAAGCCATCACCGATTACCAGTGCCTTCTGGTATGGGTGGATTTCCAACAGGTCAACACCGTGAACGGCACATGACAATGGTTCCGTAACGGCCGCAGCCTTCAGGGAAACACTGTCTGGAATGGCGTAAACAACCTTCGCAGGGGCAGTGAAGTAGTCTTCGAAGCCCCCATCACGGGTCACACCTACGGCAGAAAGGTTTTCACACATTTCAGGACGGGAAGTCCGGCAGTACTTGCATTCGCCACAGTAGATGTTCGGGTCAACCGTTACCCGGTCACCGACCTTAACGTTCTTAACTTCAGAACCAACCTTGGCAACGACCCCAGAGTTTTCGTGACCCAAAACAATCGGTGGGACCGCGCTGGCAGAACCTGGCAGGCCTGCATACAGGGCGTGGTCAGTTCCACAAATTCCGGCGTAAGCGGTGTGAACCAGAACTTCATCCGGCTTAACTTCTGGCGTTTCCACGTCCTGGACTTCGAGCTGCTTAATTCCAGTTAAAACAAGTGCTTTCATAATCAATTCTCCTTAGATGCAATAACTAAATCTGCCCTATTATAGTGAAAATAATCACTACTTGTCAAACGTTTATCAAGTAGAAAGTTTTACCTAACAAAGCGGTCATACTTAAATTTTTTCTAAATTTATTTCCCTCGTCCTCCGGCATTCATTGCAACCGTTTACTTTAGTTACCAGCCGCCAACTTCTTTTTCAGTAGGTCCGTTTTCAAGGCCCAAAAAGCCGTTAAGACGGCGATTTTCCGTTGAAATGTAATATTTTTTATGCTACCCTAACAAAGTATTCGAATTAAGTTAATTTTGGTTACCAAATCAAGTTAACAAAACAAGGAGAAAGGTGGATTTGGCGTGGACAACACAAAAAATCAACGTAAAAAGCATCACTTGATTGAGTATGCTAACGGTAAGTCACTTGAAGAAATTAACGGGACCGTTGAAGTCCCTCACGGTAAGGGCTTCTGGCGAACGCTCTTCGCCTACTCTGGCCCTGGCGCCCTCGTTGCTGTTGGTTACATGGATCCTGGTAACTGGTCAACTTCCATTACCGGTGGTCAAAGTTTCCAATATACCCTGATGACTACTATCTTGATTTCAAGTTTGATTGCGATGTTGCTACAATACATGGCGGCTAAACTCGGAATCGTGAGCCAAATGGACCTTGCCCAGGCAACACGGGCACGGACCGGTAAAGCGTTAGGGATCGTATTATGGATTATGACTGAGCTGGCCATTATGGCGACTGATATTGCGGAAGTTATCGGGGCGGCGATTGCGCTGAACCTACTCTTCCACATTCCATTGATTCCATCAGTGTTCATCACTGTTCTGGATGTCCTGGTACTGTTACTGCTGACCAAGATTGGTTTCCGGAAGATCGAAGCCATCGTTGCCTGCCTGATTCTGGTAATCCTGTTTGTCTTCGCCTACCAGGTAGCTTTGTCTAACCCAAACTGGGGTGGCGTCTTCATGGGCTTGCTGCCGTCAGCAAAGTCCATCGCCCAGCACCCCGAAGTCGGTGGAATTACTCCTTTGACCGGGACCCTGGGGATTATCGGGGCTACGGTGATGCCGCACAACCTCTACCTGCACTCAGCAATTTCACAGACCCGGAAGATTGACCACGATGACCTTGATAGTATTCGGCAAACTGTCCGCTTTACGACTTGGGACTCCAACATCCAATTATCACTAGCATTTATCGTTAACTCATTACTGTTGATCATGGGGGTTGCAGTCTTCAAGACTGGGGCTGTCCAGGATAGTTCCTTCTTCGGTCTGTACGACGCCTTGAACAACACTTCGATGCTATCCAACCCGGTCCTGATCGCGGTTGCCAAGTCCGGTGTCCTCTCGACATTGTTTGCCGTCGCCCTGCTGGCATCTGGACAAAACTCAACCATTACCGGGACCCTGACCGGGCAGGTAATCATGGAAGGGTTCGTCCACATGAAGATGCCGCTTTGGGCCCGGCGGCTGGTAACCCGGATTATCTCGGTTATCCCTGTTTTAGCCTGTGTTGCCATGACATCTGGTGAAAACACCATCCAGCAACACACGGCCCTGAACCTGTTGATGGAAAACTCACAGGTCTTCCTGGCCTTTGCCCTCCCATTCTCAATGCTGCCACTGCTGATGATGACTAACAGTGAAGTCGAAATGGGTGAATTCAAGAACCGGCTCTGGGTCAAGATCTGTGGTTGGATTTCCGTTATCGCCCTGACTTTCTTGAACCTCTACAACCTGCCATCCACTTACGAAGGCTTTGGCATTTGGTCCAAGGGACTCTCTGACGTGCTCGCCTACATTACGATTATTGCCATCCTGGTCCTGCTGCTTTGGACTTGTATCGAACTGTACCGCGGTGACAAGCGCTTTGCCGCGGAAGGACGGGGCTTTGGTCAAAAGGAAGCCGCAATGGAAGGCGCCAAGACGAAAGAGAACGACTAAATTTAACGCAAGAATGTCACAACTCGTTCACACAATTTTCAACTTTGGCGAGTATCTTATAGACAATCCCAAATTCATATAATCTCCCAAAGTAAATAATGATCTGAAACGGCCACCCGCACGCAGCGGATGACCGTTTTAGTTTTACCGCTTGCCAGGAATGAACAATGTTATAATATAGACTTGAGTATTAACACACCACTAACAAGTAACACCGAAGTTCTTTTACAACTTCCTAAATGAGGTGAAGACATTGAATAACAACGAAGAACGACCAAGCCGGGTGCAGCTTTATGACTCCCGAACTAAGAAACGGGGAACCGGCAAATTAAAAAGCAGCAAGGGCCACCACCCGCAAAAGCCGGGCCGGGGCAAGAAAATTTTTAAAATCCTCCTGGCAATTTTGCTAACGGTCCTGCTGGTAATGATTATTATTTTCATTGTCAAACAGCACAATCCAATCAAGACCAATACCAACAATGACCAATCCGTTTCGACCAGCTCGAAGCGGTCAAGCAGTCACCGGCACCGCCACTCGTCAAGCTCCAGCAGCGATGACGACGACACCGGCACGACTGGCACCAGCAATACCTACTCCTACTCGATTCCAACTGGGCAAACCGGCAACCAACAAACGCCAACCAACCAGGGCCAAGGACAGGGACAGCAGAATAATAATACTGGTCAGCAGCAAGGCAGCCAACAACAGGGCGGCCAAGGCTCCGGCAACCAAGGCACGACCACTAACTCTCAAGGAGCTGGCGGTTCCACTACTGGTGGCGGAACTGCTCAAGATCAGCAACACTAATTTAACTTTTTTGAAAAAGGGCTTGCCAAAGTCAAAATGGGTGTTATAATTCTAGTCAATCAAAAGGAAATGCAAACAACCACTGCTTAACCAGGGAATTGCGACCTTGACTGGAAGCCGCATTGAGTCGACAGTTGCTTGTACCACCTTGTTAGATTACTGGCCGAAATAAGGCTGGTCGGGTCGTGTCCGTTAACACACCATAGAGAGAGCTGGATTTAGCTCTGAACATGGGTGGAACCACGCTAATTATTGTTAATTAACGTCCCAAGTGCATTACTAGTGTGCACTTGGGACGTTTTTTATTTATATTGTCAAAAGGAGAGATTTATATGGCACAAATTGCAGTTATGTCCGTTGATGGATCAGTTAAGAAGATTGATCGCGACTCAGAAGAAGGTTTACAAGCACTGCGGAAGTTAGCTTCCCTGCTGCTGAAGGATTCCTTACACCAAGAATTTAAGGGAATCCGCTTGGGTGAAAGCGTTGCTGACGAAGATGGTTTCCATGTTGATTCCGACAAGGACGACCAACAAGTCTCCGCTGACGAGTTATCAGCATTGCAAGACGCCCTGTTGGCTAAGGCCAAGGACGCCAAAGTTGAATTTGTCGAAGTTGACTTGGACGACGCCCTGGCAGAAGTCAAGGACGACCCTTACTCCAGCGAACTGATCAAGGAAGCTGCTAAGGACGGCAAGGTTACAATGTACCAAGTTGGTGACGTCAAGGCTGTTGCTGACGGCGACGTCCTGCTGTACGGTGACGCCATCAAGCACCTCAAGCTCTTATCCGTTGCCGGTGCCTACTGGAAGGGTATGTCATCCAACCCAATGCTCCAACGGATTTACGGGACCGTCTTCTTCAACAAGGAAGCCCTGGACGAAGACATGAAGAAGCGCCAGGAAGCCCGTGAACACGACCACCGGGTGATTGGTAACCAACTCGACCTCTTCTTCGTTGATCCAAAGGTCGGTGCTGGACTGCCATACTGGATGCCGAAGGGTGCTACTATTCGCCGGACGATTGAACGTTACATTATCGACCGGGAAGTTGCCGATGGTTACGAACACGTCTACACCCCAGTGCTGATGAACCTGGACGCCTACAAGACTTCTGGTCACTGGGAACACTACCGGGACGACATGTTCCCGCCAATGGACATGGGTGACGGCGAAATGCTGGAAATCCGGCCAATGAACTGCCCAAGCCACATCCAGATTTACAAGCACCACATCCGTTCTTACCGTGACCTGCCAATGCGGATTGCCGAACTTGGGATGATGCACCGTTACGAAAAGTCTGGTGCCCTGTCAGGTCTGCAACGGGTTCGTGAAATGACCCTGAACGATGGCCACACCTTTGTTGCTGTTGACCAAATCCGGGATGAATTTGCCAAGATTCTGAACTTGATTATGGACGTCTACAAGGACTTCGACATCACCGATTACAGCTTCCGCCTGTCCTTGCGTGACCCGAAGAACAAGGAAAAGTACTACGGGAACGACGAAATGTGGGATGAATCTCAAAAGCTGCTGAAGGCTGCCATGGATGACCTGAACCTCGACTACTATGAAGCCGAAGGGGAAGCCGCATTCTACGGTCCAAAGCTGGATATCCAAACTAAGACTGCTCTGGGTAACGACGAAACCATGTCCACTATCCAATTGGACTTCATGCAACCAGACCGCTTCGGCCTGTCCTATGTTGGTAAAGATGGTAAAGAACACATGCCTGTGATGATCCACCGTGGAATCGTTGGTACCATGGAACGGTTCGTTGCCTACCTGACTGAAATTTACAAGGGTGCCTTCCCAACCTGGTTAGCCCCAGAACAAGTCCACATCATCCCAGTTAGCGAAGAAAAGCACGGCGACTACGCTCAGAAGTTGGCTGACAAGATGAAGGCCGCCCAAATTCGGGTAGTGGTTGACGACCGGAACGAAAAGATGGGTTACAAGATTCGTGAAGCCCAGACCCAAAAGGTTCCATACACGCTGGTTGTCGGTGACGATGAAGTCAAGAATAACGCTGTTTCTGTTCGGAAGTACGGTGAGGATGCTCAAAACAGCATGAGCCAGGACGACTTCATGAACGAAATTCTTGCTGATATCGCCTCCTACTCCCGCAAAAATTAGTGAAGTAATAATCTCCCAATAATGTTTAACAACTGCATTGTGCCTGCCCGGCTGACCCCACGGCTGGGCAGGGCCATATAAATACTCATTAACCTCCAAATTAATGATGTAAGGCACCCGTCAGATGTACTGTCTGGCGGGTGTCCTTTTTATTGCCATCATATTTTCACATCTTTTTTTAATTTTTCTCTTGATTTTGTCATAATAGGGTGCTATCCTACAAACAATCAATTATTACAAAAGACGTTGATCGAGAACGAGGGCACGAACCGGTAGCAGAGAGCTGGTGGGTGGTGCGAACCAGCAGATGGACCGTGCGCTTCAATCACTCGGGAGTCGTATGTCGAACGAAGAATCAAGTAGAGCGTACTGGTAGCACCCATTATCGTGCCGGCTAATTGCCGTTTACGGACGGCAGTTGGTTAAGGCGGTTTAATAGCCGTAAAGAAAGGTGGTACCACGCTCAGAGCGTCCTTTTCAGTTCCTACTTATAGGAGCCGGGAAGGACGCTCTTTTTATTTCTTCGTCAATCTTAAAGGTGGTGATGGTCATGACAGACAGCGACATTAGCAACATTCAAATCCAATCAGGAAAACATTATCAAAACAATAATTCTTAGTCGTAGTTAACGATTAGCCTGTTTACACAGGCAAAAGGTAACAGCGGCTAAGTCACAAGGAGGAAATTACAATGACTGAACAACACGTTACCTTAAACCAACAACAAGAAGCATTTGCCCAGGCCCTCGCAAAGGCCTACCAAAGTAAGGAACCCCTCCGGATGGCTGACTGGCAGGGCGTCGTAACCGATGACGATACCGCCTATGCCGTCCAGGACCGCTTCGTCGCCCTCAAGAAACTCCCGACCGGCGGCTACAAGGTTTCCTTAACCTCCAAACAGACCCAGGACATGTTTGATTCTGACAGTCCCCTCTACGGGCAGCAAGTCGACTCCCACTTCCTGCCGGCCCCGGCCCACTTATCCTTAAAAGAACAGACAATGGCTCCCCTGCTCGAAGTCGAACTTGGCTTCCGGGCCACTGAAGACCTGCTGGCAACCGATAGTTTGGACGACCTCCTCCACAAGACCACGGTATGCGGAACCGTCGAATTGCCGGACAGCCGCTTTGCCGACTGGTTCCCCGACCTCGACAAGTTCAGCGTGATGAGTGACTGCGCGGTCGGCGGATTCGTCGTTTACGGCGAGGAGCGCCCAAGTGCTGAGGTTTTTCCAACCGTTGCGGACGCCGCCAACGTCAACGTGACCCTCTACCACGATGGCAAGGAAGAAGCCACCGGCAGCTCCAGCGAGGTCCTCGGGAACCCGTTCGAATCCCTCGCCTGGCTGGTTAAGAAACTCGCCGCCCAGGGAAAGGTTTTCCGGGCCGGACAATTAGTTTCCTCCGGGACCTTCCTCCTGCCGCCGCACCTGACTGCAGGCAAGTGGGAAGCAAAGTTTGACCACGGTTTCGGTAACGTCACGGTTAACGTCGTCGACTAATTAAGCGCACATACGAAAGGAAGTTTTATTATGACAAGAAAAGTAGCAGTAGTTGGAATGGGCCACGTTGGCGCCACAGTTGCACATTACCTCGTCGCCGGTGGTTTCGCCGATGATTTAGCACTTTACGACACAAATGAAGCCAAGGTCCAGGCCGATGCCCTCGACCTTCGTGACGCCATGGCAAACCTGCCCTTCCACACCAATCTAACGGTAAACGACGACTCTCAACTGGCAGACTGTGACGTGGTCGTCTCCGCCCTCGGTAAATCTAAGTTAGTCGACACCCCCGACCACGACCGCTTTGCCGAATTTAAATTCACCCGCACCCAAGTGCCGTTGGTCGCCAAGAAGCTGGTCGATAATGGTTTCCACGGCAAACTGGTCGATGTCACAAACCCCTGTGACGTCATCACTTCGATGTACCAAAAATTAACTGGCCTGCCAAAGGAGCACGTCATGGGAACTGGGACCCTGCTGGACTCTGCTCGGATGCGGGCCCGGGTCGGAGAAGCCCTCAAAGTCGACTCCCGCTCGGTCGACGGCTTTAACCTCGGTGAACACGGGAATTCCCAGTTCACTGCCTGGTCCACCGTCCGGGTTCTCGGCAAGCCCCTGCTAGAGCTGGTCAAGGAACGGGACTTAGACCTCGCCGACTTAGAAGAACGGGCCCGCCAAGGCGGCTACCTGGTTTATCAGGGAAAGAAGTACACCAACTACGGGGTGGCAACCGCTGCGGTCCGTTTAACCAACGCCCTCCTCAGTGACTCACGAACCATTATGCCGGTTTCCAACTACCGGGCCGAATACGGCACCTACCTTTCCTACCCGGCAGTGGTCGGCCGCGACGGGGTCGTCGAGCAATTGCAACTCGACTTAACCGCGGAAGAGCAGGAAAAGCTCGCCACCTCCGCCAAGTACATCAAGGAACGTTTGCAGGCGGAAGAAGAACGGGCGGCCCAGGCAGAATAAACGCTTGACACTTTAGTGAAGTATGACCAACCATGAAGCATAGATTAGAACATTTTTTGGCTTGCAAAATTAAAACTCTAATGATACTCTAATAAACATCGAGTACACGAAAGGAGAAAGATCAATGTTAATGTTAGTATTTGCTAATCAATTGCAGCAATCTTCCTCCTCAGCCTCTAGCTCTATTCGAGGCTGAGTGGTTTTAGTGTACCTAAAATAGAACGGTCTAATAAATTACCGGGTTCACTTAATCATTTGGCAATTTCCAGATGGTTACGGGTGGACCCGGTTTTATTATGCCGATTTTGAATTGGAGGAATGGTGATGAATAATCAACCAACAGAAGAACTAAAACGGTCGTTAGGTTTTTGGTCGGCAATTTCGATTGTCGTGGGGACAATTATTGGTTCAGGAATCTTCTTCAAGCAGGGTTCTGTCCTTGATAGTGCCGGTTCGTCAACTCTCGCCATTGCTGCCTGGGTATTCGGGGGAATTATTACCCTAACTGGTGGGTTAACCATCGCCGAAATTGGGGCGCAAATGCCATACACCGGTGGCCTTTACGTCTATATTGAAAATCTCTACGGCCGGATTCTCGGTTTCCTTGCCGGCTGGATGCAGATAATCATCTACGGCCCCGCAATAATCGCTTCGGTTGCCGGGTTTATGAGTATCTTAATGGCCAACTTCTTTGGTCTTGGCACCGCGTGGCGGATTCCACTGGCCGTCATCACTGTTCTGGCAATCGGTGTGATGAACCTTTTCGAAAACAAGGTTGGGGCAATCTTTGCCATCATTACAACGACGGGGAAAATGATCCCGATCGCAGCAATCATTATCTTTGGTCTCCTCTTTGGTAACCAGCACGCCTTCGGTCAAACCGTTACCGAAGTTCAACACGCTACTGGGGGCTTCGGTGTCGCCGTCTTAGCAACCCTCTTCGGTTACGACGGTTGGATCCTAATCGCTAACCTTGGTGGTGAGATGAAGAACCCGCAAAAGCTGCTACCAAGGGCAATCATCTTGGGAATTACCGCTGTCCTAATAATCTACACGTTAATTACTATCGGAATCCTCAAGTTCCTGCCGGCGAACTTAATCCACCGTCTGGGTGAAAATGCCACTGCCTATCTAGCAACTAAAGCCTTTGGCGCGATTGGTGGCAAACTTCTCTCGGCCGGAATTATCATCTCGATGATGGGAACCCTGAACGGGAAAATGATTACCTTCCCACGGATTGTTTACGCAATGGCACGCCGGGGCGACCTGCCATTCTCGCGTTTTCTATCGTTTGTTACGCCCAAGGGGAAGTCGCCCGTCATTTCCACATTGTTCATTGTGGCCCTCGCAACGGTGATGATGTTCTTCTTCGATCCTGACCACCTCTCGGATCTCTGTGTCTTCACTGTTTACTGCTTCTACCTGTTAGCATTTTTGGGGATCTTTATTCTAAGAAAGAAAAATAAGGAGAACCGTCCCTTCAGCACCCCTCTTTACCCGCTTGTCCCAATCATTGCGATTGCCGGTGGAATCTTCGTCCTGGTCAGCGAACTGTTCAACGATCCGGCCGGTGTCCTGCTCTTCATCGGAATCGTCATCGTTGGCCTTCCCATCTTCTACGCTGTTAAACGAATGGATGCCAAGCGGATGTAAAAAAGTGCCTTTACTGCGCGCTGAAAGACGAACGCCGCAAATCTGCTGCCTGCCAGCCGATTTGCGGTGTTTTTTAATCACTTCTTCGTAAATGCCGAACATTAAACGACGATTTTTAAAATAACGATTGATTTTTTACTATTTTCATTGTATTATCAAGTTAAATCTAAACAATATTTGAAATTTAATTTGTATTGTTCGTATTTATGAGGTTATCATGCACTGGTTTGCAGATATTATGGCGGCGCTCGGCGTTGTCCTTAACGGGATTCCCCAGGGGATTATGGCGATGGGCCTTGGCTTTGCCGTTTTTCCCACCACGTTTTCATTTCTCTTAGTCTCTGGGATTAACCTTGCTTTTAATTCCGTCGCCCCGGTTTCGTTCCAGGCCGAGTCGCTCGCGTTGACCGGCAATCTGGGGAAAAACACCCGCGAGTATACCTCGATCATTTTTGGTGGCTCGATCATCATGCTGATTATCGGGCTCACCGGGACGCTGACCAGGATTGTGCAGGTGTTTGGCAACCATATCATCACCGCCATGATGGCCGGCGTCGGCATCATGCTGGCGAAAATCGCCCTCAACATGAGCAAGGGCCACGGCTGGACCGGCTGGGTTTCCATTGCGGTAGCCGTCATGACCTACTTGCTTTCCAAGGACCTGGTCTGGACAATTTGCCTGTCCGTCATTCTATCAAGCCTCTTTGCGGTCTTCGTTGAACACTACCAAAACGAGTTGCCCCAGAACGTCACTGTCCGCCGTTTCATTTTCACCAAGCCGCTCTTCAACCTGCGAATTCTGCGGGGAGCACTAGGCCTGGCCTGCTTAAATATCGGAGCTAACCTCTCATACGGGTTGATTACCGGGCAAATGACCGGGATTAAGCCCAACCCCGTCAACCTGAACCTCTTGACCTCCTCCCAAGCCCTGGCCGACATGGGAACCAGCCTGCTCGGCGGTGCCCCGGTCGAAACAATCATCTCCGCGACGGCGAGCGCCCCAGAACCAGTGATTGCCGGAGTCCTAATGATGCTGATCATGGCCGTGATCCTGTTCGTCGGCTGGCTGCCCAAGATTGGGAAGTACGTCCCCAGCAGCTCCATCGCCGGCTTTTTGCTGGTCCTCGGCCTCTTTGTGACTTTTCCGGAAAATGCCGCCACCGCCCTGGCCGGCAAGGAACAGCTGACTGCCGCGACCACGCTGGTGATTACCGCTCTCGTCGATCCCTTCACCGGTTTACTGGCCGGTGGAGCAATGAAGTTTGTCCTGCCACTGCTTGGTCTTTAATTTAAGGAGGCTCACCGTGACTAACTATTACCAACTAAAACTCGGTCCCCTGAAGCGCAGACTGCCAATTATCCCCATCAGTGCGGACACGGCCATCGCTTCGTTTGTCCTCCTCGGAGATGACGAATTGTCCCTCACCGCCGCTGACATGCTTAGACCTCAGCTGCCAGCACAGTTTGACTACATCGTGACAGTGGAAAGTAAGGGCATTCCCTTCGCCCACGACCTCAGCCTCGCCACACGACACCCCCGTTCCTTCGTTATCCGCAAATCGATCAAGGGCTACATGCGCGAACCGCTAGAGCAGGACGTTAATTCAATTACGACTAAACAGAAGCAGGAATTGGTTCTCGACGGTCAGGACGCTCAGCTGCTTCAAGGAAAGAAAGTCCTGCTCGTTGACGACGTGATTAGCACCGGCAGCTCCATTCACTCGGCTGCTACGCTGCTAGAAAAGGCTGGTAGCCACGTTGTCGGCAAGGTCGCCATCCTCGCTGAGGGGGACGCCGCCAAGCGCGACGACATCATTTTTCTTGCTAAGCTGCCGCTGTTCAAACCCGACGGTACTATCAAGGCCTAAGTATTTCCAAGCAGAATTGTGAGTGGGAAATAACCTTCTCGACAGGGCGTATGGCTAACCTAGAACGATAGTTGGCACGGCACGGGCCGGCTAGCGTTCGTAGGCAAATAGCCTTGCTTCGCGGCGTTAGACACTAGCCCTGTGGTTACGACACGCAGTTAGCCTATTGGTTTCGCACGTTATCTTTATAATAGTTAAGAACTAGCACGAGGCTGGTGAGAAAACCATCGTTTTCTCCCAGCCTCGTGATTATTTCCATCCCTACTTGCACTGGCCCTTTAAAGACATAATAACCAGCACTGCACTATTAAGCAGAAAGAGGGTCATCAATGGGTAGAAAAGCCAATTACTGCTGATTCTGTCGTCAAGCCAAATTCCACCCCAGATCAGGATAAAGTTTAATCCTGAACAGGCCCGAACAATTACTTGGGCGTTCAACTTCATTAAATATTCCTCCAAATTTACCATAATATTTCAGGCGTCCTGCCTTCTAAATTGCGAAAGCGCGTGCTCACTTGCTAGATTGTGGCAAGGCCAGAAAAACAACCAGCCCGACGGCAAACAGCACTGCTAAGGACGCTATCCCGATCGTCGACTTCCCCGTTAGCTGGGTGACCAGGCCGACAACGAGCAGCCCTAGGATTGCCGAAAACTTACCCAAAATATTGTAAAAGCCGAAAAATTCGTTGCTTGCTTCCTTCGGGATAAGCTGACCAAAGTAGGACCGGCTCAAAGCCTGCAACCCGCCTTGACTGGTACCGATTAAGATTGCCAGGAACCAGAAATCAAACAAGCTATCGAGCTTTAGGGCATATAAACAAATAAACAAGTAAACGCCAATCCCAGTCAGGACGGCAGCCCGACTGGACGTCCGCCGGGCCAGCCAGCCGTACAGGAGGGAAAACGGAAAGGCAATTAGCTGGACTACCAATAAGACAATCATCAGCGTGGTAGTGTCAACTCCCATGTCCTTCCCAATCGCGGTTGCCATCGTGAAAATGGTATCGACCCCGTCAATATAAAAGAAGTAGGCGACCAAAAACCAGGTAACCCGGCGGTACTGTTTGATGTGCCGGAAAGTCATCACCAGCCGCCGCAGACTATCGGTCAGGGGGTTGCGTACCGCCGTCACGCTATACCGCTGGTGCCCGTGACGAAGCAGGGGCCAGGCGAAAACAATCCACCAGACCGCGGCAACGATAAAGCTAAACTGGGCCACGCCATAGCTGGACAGCAAACCGCCAAGAACGGTGGGTTGGAAGATCGTCAGGCCATCATTGAACGGATCCACGGGGCGGCCTAATATCATCCCCTCGATAAACTCTGCCTGAGCCCGCAATCTGGTTTTGCCTTGACCGAAGGATTGCAGACCAGCAATGGGCTAAGTTAAAGTTCGTCAAGTCCATTGCCGAAGAGGTTGGGGGTAACGACAACTAAAAAAATGGTCGGTTGACGCTTTCCATATGGAATGAACGTCAAGCGGCCATTTTAACTTACTCTGCTAATTTACCAACTACCGGCAAACCATCCAGCACTTTCTTTCCGTGGGGTGAGAGGTTGATCAAGACCTTGGTTAAATCTTGCCCAGCCTGGTTGCCGTGGTGCCGGCCGCCTTTCCAGGCTTCCTTACCAGAAACGTCATAGACGACCCCTTCAATTGCAACATAAGCAGGCTGTCCGTTCTGTCCGTCATACTTGCTGAGTTCTTCTTTAGTAAAAGTTTTGGTCATAAGCGCTCTCCTTTCTATTATTAACATTATTATATAGTATTAATCGGTAAAGCGGTAACAATATGAATAGTCTTAAAACAAACTTACGGTTCGGTCCCCCAATTTGCTACAATGAGGTTAACCATCTTAAAACGTGAGGAATTACCATGCAGCAACTATCAAACCGTCATTTGAATACCATTACGACCGTCTTCGTTCTCATCGCCTTCATGCTCGGCTGTAACGAATTCATGGTGGTCGGCAACCTGACCCTGATTGCCCACACCTACCATGAATCACTCCCCCACATTGCGGGACTGATTTCACTGTTTGCCTGGACCTACGCCCTGATGACGCCGGTGGTAACCCTCTATACCAACCGCTTCAATAAGTACCGGCTCCTGCTGGTGCTGATGCTGATTTTCCTTAGCGGGACCCTCATCAGCTCCTTTGCGCCAAACTATCCCTGCTTCCTCTTTTCCCGGGTCGTCACCGCTTCGGTCGCCGGAATCTTAGAGTCGCTAATCCAAGCCATCGTCTACCAACTCGCCCCCAACCAGAAGAAGCGGTCGGCGATAACCGCGCTGGTGTATACCGGTTTTAGTATCGCCACCGTCCTGGGATTACCGCTAGGAACGCTGATTGCTGACCTCTGGAACTGGCAGGCCGCCTTTATTATGGTCGCGGGCGTTACTGCCATTTCCACCGTCCTGGCCGCGATCCTGGTGCCCCGGAAGCTCACCATCCCCGCTAGTGGAATTCGGGACCAGCTGACTCTTCTCCGAGATAAGAACATTTGGCTGGGCATCGGCTTCGTCACTTGCGCGGCCGCTACTTTATACGGTTACTACACTTATATTCGGCCGTTAATTCGGCAAACACTGGGCTTTAGTACTACCATGCTCAGTGTAATCCTAATGCTCCTCGGTGGGATTGACGTCATCAGCAGTCTCCTTTCCGGCCGGCTCGGGGCCAAAAATGGAATGCGACGGTTACACGGTGTTTACCTCGCCATTCTCTTCCTGCTCGCACTTTTCAGTACCGCCATGTGGACACCGGCGACTGGAATCCTGGTGCTCAGTCTGCTGGGGCTGCTGATTCCCCTCTTTAGCTCACCAATCCAGCTCTATTTTTTAAACATTGCCAGCAGCAAGTACCCGGCCGGAGTCATGCTGGCGTCATCACTAAGCCCCGTCTTTTATAATATCGGGATTGCCACCAGCTCCCTCACCGCGGCCACGACCCTCCGCCACTTTGGACTGGCAAATCTGGGCTGGAATTCCTTTGCCTACGCCCTGATTACCCTGCTCCTCCTGGTCCTGATTAACCGCCGGACCGCACAGGCGGCCAGCGCTGATGGTCATTTTACCATTCCTTAATTTCTGGTTCACACTTATGACAAAAAGTAAGGGTATCCTTATTTGTGAGAAAGAAGGTGGACACAGTAGGGGTTATTTTTCGACTGGTCAAGCGCCTCGCCTGGTGGATCCTCATCCTGGGAGTTGGCTGGTACTACTTTAACAACCAGCAGTTTCAGCAGGCAACTAACCAGCGGCTGTGGCAGGCCCGCGAACGGGTTGCCCAGCTGGTTACTGGTACTAAGACAACTAGCAGTGATAAAACTGGTAACCAGTCCAGCAGCAAGGCTGCCGAGGCCGACCAGGTGCCAACTAACGGCCGCTGGCCTAGCCAAGAAGCAACCGTGTTCGTAAATACCGGTAATACCACTTTAGACAACGCGACAAACGCGGCCATTCAGAGTTGGAACCAAACGGGAGCCTTCCGCTTCCGCACTACTACGGACCAGCAGCAGGCAGACATTGTCGTCAAAAAGATGGACGACAACAGTACCAACGCGGCGGGTCTGACGGAAGCATCGACCAACCCGGTTACCGGGAGAATGGTTCACGCAGACGTATACCTCAACCAGCACTACCTGCTCAACCCGCTCTATGGTTACTCTAACCAGCGGATTATTAACACGGCAGAGCACGAACTCGGCCACGCCATCGGAATTGACCACACCAATAACGTCTCGGTAATGCAGCCTGCTGGCTCGTACTACACAATTCAGCCAGCGGACGTGCAGGCCGTCAAGAAACTGTATTCAAATTAATTTAATAACGCAGCCGCGACTTGGGCACAGTGCTCGAGCCGCGGTTTTTACTTTACAATTGAATAGTTGTTTCTGCCGGCTTAGTCTGGGCAATTACCTTCCCCCGACGAATGTTATAACGAACGGCCGCCCGTTCATTCAGGGCATGGTAAAAGTCTGGTGCGGCCAGCAAAATACAATTAGCTGGTTTCCCAACTTCAATTCCGTACTGGTCAGAGATATTCAGCGTCTGGGCGCCATTATAGGTAATATAGCGGTAGGCTTCTTGCAGTTGGTGGTAGCCCATTAGGTGTTCAAGGTAGGCTGCCATCATTACCGTATCCAACAAGTTACCCGTGCCCAGCGGATTCATAAAGTCCTGAATATCGTCTTCGCCAAAGGAGACGTTCACTCTCGCCTGGGTCAGTTCTCCAATCCTGGTCAATCCCCGGCGTTTCGGATAGCTGTCGAAGCGCCCGCCCAGGTGAACATTCACGAACGGATTAGCAACAATATTAACCTGGCTTCGCTGAAGGAGGCCGATTAGTTTAGCAGCATATGCCCCGTTATATGACCCCATCGCAGTTGTATGACTGGCGGTGGTTTGAGCACCGATTCCCAGCTTCAACGCATCTGCCGCGACAACCTCCAAGTTCCTGGTTGCTGGGTCATCAATTTCGTCACAGTGCATATCGACTAGCCGATCATACTTAACGGCCAAGTTCATCAGCCCGTGTACTGAGTGCCATCCGTCCTCAATGGTCATTTCCATATGCGGAATCCCGCCGACCATCTTGCTGGTCAACGTACAAGTAGGTTGACGTATTAATTCCCGCCATCTGTAAGCTGCTTTCAACATTAATGCCCCGTTTGAATAATTCACCGTCAGCGTCATCACCAACTACCGTAATTAACCTGGTCTCAATACCCAGTGCTGCTAAATTAGCTGCAATGTTGCGTCCCATCCCGCCAAGCTGCATTTCAATCTTGCCAGGATTTGATACGGTTGGAATTACTCGATTTTGGCTAAGGGTACCAAACACGTCCATATTAGTGGCCCCAATCACTGTCACATAATCCCGGTCAGGGGGGAAAGAATGTAGCCCTTTCCGCTAATCAGCCCATCCCTGATTAGGTGCGAGATATGGGAAGCAACTCCGGGACGGGAAATTCCCAATTCGGCTGCTAATTCGCGCTGGCTGATTAAAGGATTTTGACGAATAAGGTCCAATATTTGTTGCTCGCGTTTTGTTGGCATGACAATCTCCTTCATCGATTGAATTTACCCTAATTATACGCCAGCTCGATAGCAATTACATTGTTCCACATGAAACACAAAACAGGGGCGCCGCGAATATCTATTCCAGCGCCCCTGCTTTCCGTCTTTTTACGAAAAAGGAGGTTATTCAGTTACTTTTTCTGCCAATTGAGCAGCGCAGTCAATCCCCTTTGCGTCCATGTAATCAGTAATTTGCTTAATCGTGATGAATGGAACGTGAACCCGTTGGGCTAATTCAAAGAGGCTATCACGGCGGGCCATCGTGCCATCTTCTTTCAAGACTTCGATGATGACCGCTACTGGTTCCTTGCCAGCCAGGTACGCCAAGTCAACGGACGCTTCGGTGTGGCCAGTCCGGTCACGCAGGCCGTGTTCCTGGGCATACAGTGGCTGAATGTGTCCCGGGTGGTTAAAGTCGCTCGCCTGCGCATCAGGCTTGGCAATCTGTCGAATTGTTGCTGCACGGTCAAAGGCAGACACGCCGGTAGTTACCCCCGTCGCCTCGTAGGTCCCGTCTGCGGTGACCATGAATGGAGTTTGGTTCGGGTCGGTGCTGTGTTCAACCATCGGAACAAAGCCTAAGCGGTGGGCAATCTTCTCGGTTACGGGAACACACATCAAACCGTTAGCTTCGTTCAGCATTTCATAAACGGTCGCGGCGTCGATGCCGTCGCCGAGTGCAACCAGGTCCCCCTCGTTTTCCCGACTTTCATCATCGGCCAGGATAATGTAGCCGCCATTCTTCAATTGGGTCAACGCGTCTTCAACAGTTGAGAATTCATTTTGCATGGGTTAACTTCTCCTTTATTCTCTCTAGTGACAGTGCAACAACATTCGAATGTGTCATTATAATAACGAACAAATAAGTTTAAATCAACCTATTTTAAAATAAAATGCGAATATTAATCTTTAATATATTTGTAAAACAATTTAAAACCGAATTAAATCCTTCACTTATATTATTGTATACTATTTTATATAAAATAGTATACAATAATCAAAAACGTGGTAAAGTAACAACAGAAAGGAGCGGATGCCAAATGGCACAGATTAATATTAAAATCGATGATCAGCTAAAGGATGACGTAAGCCGTATTTTCAACGAAATGGGGCTCGATATTACTACCGGGATCAAAATTTACCTCAAGCGTGTCCAACAGGATCAGCGGATTCCGTTTGAATTAACTAGTCACCACAGTTTTAACGCGCAAAAAGTTGCCCAGCAATACCAGGCCGGTGATCAAGCGACGGTCAATAACCTAAACAGTCTCTTCAAAGAGCTGAATAAGACGTCACACACCGCCAGCATCGGTGGTCAGATCCTGGATGGGCATCCAACTCAGGACGAGGGCAACGGTATCGGCCAAAACATCTTAAACAAGCGCTAATTACCAGTCGACTTTTATATTTACAGAACATGCGAAGGCCACCAGAGCTCGGTTTTACCAAACCTTGGTGGCCTTCGTGTTTTTATCGCAATGCCTAGCTACGCATCAATTTCTGGGGCCTGATCTAATTCAGCCTGCAACATCCAAATTTTCTTTTCAATTGCGGTCTTAAAGCCAATGAAAATATCTTGGGTGGAGTAATCTTTCTCGTTGTCGGACACTTCAATCCCGTGCTGGTATAAAGCGGCTAGGTAACGGTAGCCGTCTACCAGGTGGGCTAACCGCTCTGGAGTAGTCTTGTCAAAGTTACCCGGCCAATCTTTAATCTTTGTATTAGCGGCCATTTCCCCAAGCGTCGAAAATGGGTGTCCATCAAGGGCCAGCAGCCGTTCAGAAATAACATCCAATTGGTCATTGATTTCATCCATAAAGTCATCCATTAACGGGTGCAACTTCAGGAAATTGGTACCCCGCATGTACCAATGGGTCTGGTGGATCACCATCGCCATCTGGCTAAGGTCGGCAACAAGTTGGTTCAACGTCTCTTTGGTAGCAGTGTACTTCATATTAGCGTCTCCTTTCCCATTTCCCAAATTATAACCGAAACAAGAATGCGTTTTCAATTAATCTGCCTGCAAAAAAATATCGCCAAGCTGACCTTAATAGATCAACCTGGCGGGATTTGCGAATTAAGTTGGGCTAGCTGGATTCGAACCAGCGCATGACGGTACCAAAAACCGTTGCCT
>NHCFJ05603__coassemble_858_pt1 | contig 19437 bp, 18 predicted proteins | sample NHCFJ05603__metabat2_low_PE_008 | metagenome-assembled genome bin NHCFJ05603
GCCGAGGCTGGTTATAACACTGAAGGATAGATGAGCTTACACAGCACTGAGAACTAACATTCACTCTGGGCAGGTTGTCATTTCAATAATGCCCATCAGGAAATGCTGGCAGTCACTTATTACCCGGATTATTTTGTGGACGACTCTTTGCCTGCCGGCGAAGGACGTTAACTAACCGGGCCCGGTTATAACGTTGGAGGACAATAAATGGCACTTCGACCAGGCTGGCAGCGACCGAGCTGATAACGAAGGCCGCCGGATCGCCAAAGGAAATGACTAGCAAGACGGGAAGATAGCTGAGGAGCAGCATTAACTCATGGTCCACCTCCGCATAGGTCATCGTTTTAATGATGTCTGCTAGGGAATGCTGGCGAACGTCATACTTTGCCGGTGAATACGTTGGTAGCCACTTCTTCCCTCTTCTCACCCTGAGTAATCGGTAAAGGCGTCGTTCCCTGGCCCCGACCTTAAGCCAAGCCGCAGATGGTCTGAGCTGCAGGCGCGGTTCGAGCCAGTTGCCAACTATCAGGCGCATTCCAAGCTGGTAAAAGATAACCAATAACGTAATCACGATTGTTAGGAGAAAACGCTGGGGGTAAAGTCCGTAGCAGGCCCCCGTCACGAGAAAGCCCAGCCCGGACCACAAAGTCAGCCGCCTCATTAATTTTTCCATAATTTCCATCTCCACTTACTATCCCCGTTTCCCACTACGGCAAAAAAATAAGGAGACCGAGTCACTCCCGGTCTCCTTATTTTATGAATTACTTTTCGTCAGCTGGCTTTTCCTTAGCCCACTTACGAATAGCTTCAATCTTCTTTTCTTTTAATGCTCGCTTGTACTTAGGAGCAACTGGGCGACGGCCTTGAACGCCGTATGGGTGTGCTTTACGCATAGCTAATATGCCTCCTTATTGTGTACGTAAATTAATTAACGTTCCAATTATACCGGGCCAGCTAATAAAAAGCAAGTCCTGGTCAAAAAGCATTCACAAGCGGGCTCATTTCAACTTCTTCTGCCAAAAAATTTACTAAATTCTTCCTTTTACTATGACATTTTACTAGCAAGCAGAAGCCTACTCCACCACCGCATCCACAAAACGACTAGACCAATTTTGGTTTATCAGCTTTTAAGTGCTGATATATTAAGTCTTGTATTATAGACCAATCTAGTGTAGTATACAAGATGTGATTAAGAGCTACGAAATAAAAAGCAATTAGCTCCAGGAGGACATTATTATGACTAACACGAAATCATTGAACATTTTTATTACGACCGTTGACTGGCGTGCCTTAGACCGGCAGAGTGCTGCAACTGAATTAGCCCTGCTCTGCACGGACATCAACCACTAAAATCAATAATATTGAAGAGAGGCTGGGAATAAACTCAGCCTCTTTACTATATTTAAAGCTAAAAATTCAGCAACGCAGTAGCCGGCTGGCAGTTCAAATAGGCTGTCATCCCCTCTTTCTTTTTTAGCCAACAGGAGATAAAACATTTGACCTTTTTTGACCAACCGAGTATAGTATTAATATCAGTTAGCAATGATTGCTAACGAGTGCTAATTACAAGGAGGCCACATAATGAACTTAGTTCCTACTGTCATTGAGCAGTCATCACGCGGTGAACGTGCTTATGATATTTACTCACGGCTTCTGAAGGACCGGATTATCATGTTATCTGGTCCAATCGAAGACGAAATGGCAAACTCAATCGTTGCGCAGCTCCTCTTCTTGGACGCGCAGGATTCAACTAAAGATATCTACCTTTACATCAATTCTCCTGGTGGTGTTGTTACCTCCGGGATGGCAATCTACGACACGATGAACTTCATCAAGTCCGACGTGCAGACGATTGTTATCGGGATGGCCGCTTCCATGGCGAGTGTCTTAGTTTCATCCGGGACCAAGGGTAAGCGGTTTGGCTTACCACACTCCCAAGTGCTGATTCACCAACCATCTGGCGGTGCGCAAGGTCAACAAACTGAAATCGAAATTGCTGCTACTGAAATTCTGAAGACCCGGAAGATGATTAACGAAATTCTGGCTAAGAATTCCGGTCAGCCAATTGAAAAGATTAACCGTGATACCGAACGGGACCACTACTTAACTGCTCAAGAAGCGGTTGACTATGGTCTGCTGGATGGCATCATGGAAAACAACTCGAGCTTAAAGTAAGCGCGGATACTAAATAAGGAAGCTACGAAAATTCGCAGCTTCCTTTTTTTGGTTTAAACTGTTTTGCTCGTGCGGAGTTCATCGGCGTAGGCATTTAGTTTCCGCAAGCGGTGGTTGACGCCCGACTTAGAAATTGGCCCCCCCGGAACAAGCTGGCCAAGTTCCTTGAGACTAACCTCCTGGTGGTTCAGCCGGGTCTGCGCAATTTCACGCAGCTTATCCGGGAGACTCGCCAGACCAACGGTGTCCTCGATCAGCTTAATGTTTTCAATCTGCCGGGTTGAGGCGTTAGCGATCTTGTTCATGTTGGCGTTCTCGCAGTTCACCAGCCGGTTGACCGAGTTTCGCATATCGCGAACAATCCGGACGTTTTCAAATTGGAGCATCGAGTTAGTCGCCCCGATCAATGACATGAAGTTGGCAATTTTTTCGGCTTCCTTGAGGTAAACAATGTAACCACTGCGCCGGGCTGTCGTCTGGGCATTGAGGCCAAATTGGTTCATCATCTGGGCAATCATTTCGTTGTGCTCCTCGTACAGGGAGTAAATCTCCAGGTGGTAGCTGGAGGTCTCCGGATTATTAACGGACCCCCCTGCTAGAAAGGCCCCCCGTAAGTAGGAGCGAACCATCCACTCATCCTTGAGCAGGTCTAACGGTACCTGTTCTTTGATCTGGAAGTTTTGCAAAATCCCCAGGTCATCAAGGACCCGTTGGGCAGAATAGCGCAGGCGAACAATGTACTGGTTGTTTTTCTTTAACTTCATCTTCCGCCGCACCACAATTTCACTTTCCACATTGTAAAATTCTTTCAGCAGCGAATAAATCCGGCGGGCAATCGCCGGATTTTCTGTTTGGATATTAAGAATTAACTGGCGATTGGCAATGGCAATACTGCCGTTCATCCGGATTAACGCCATCAGTTCCGCCTGGGCGTTCTTCTGGTGGACTTTAATCGCCGTCAGTTCCTTTTTAACTTCACTCGCGTAGGACATTACTCTCCTCCTCTATTCGTGGACCTGGTGGAGGCGGTTCATCAATTCGGCTACTACCCGATCACGGTCATGGAAAGCCCCGTTGTCTTTCAAGCGGAGGAAATTAGCACTGATGACCCGGCAGCCCAGGTCTCGCAAGCCCTGGAAATCGTGCCCCACTGGCTGGGAAATCTCGTTCCACTGCTTAAAGTCCAGGTAGTTTTTCGGTACCGGCTGGATATTAACCAGGACGGTGTCGATAAAGTTCTGTCCCAGGTGGCTGTTGAGAACGCGCACGTGGTCGGCATCGGTAAAGTGGTCGGTCTCGCCCTTTTGGGTCATGATGTTGCAAATGTAGATAACTTCCGCCTTGCTTTTACATACCGCGTCTCGGACCGCTTTAATCATTAAATTCGGCAGGATACTGGTAAAGAGGCTTCCGGGGCCGATCACGATCTGATCAGCCGCCCTGATTGCCTGAAGGACTTCCGGTACCGGCTGGATCTGGTCACCATCCGCCCCGTCTGCTGATGTTACCCAGACCCGCTTGATTCGCTGGTGAGCCGCCGTAATTTCAGCTTCCCCGCTAATTGTTGACCCATCAGTAAATTCCGCGTTGAGGGTCAGTGGTTCGTTAGCGACCGGGTACACATGGCCGCGGATTTTCATCATCTGGGAGAGTTCCTGGACCGCTGGGAAAATTCCGCCACGCATTTCAGACAAGGCTGAAATAATCAGGTTGCCGATAGCGTGTCCTGCGAAAAACTGGTCCGAACTCTTGAAACGGTACTGAAAGACATCTAATTCTAATGGTGACATTTCTGATAAGGCCACCAGGACATTACGAATGTCACCCGGCGGCACCACGTTAATGTAATTTCGCAGGATTCCCGACGAGCCGCCGTCATCAGCAACCGTCACGACTGCCGTCACGTCGGCATCCTGGTCACGAAGCCCCCGGAGAACGACTGGCAGGCCAGTCCCACCACCAATAACAACTATTTTCGGCTTATGCATCATCCACGTTCACTCCCCTCTTACTGCGCCTTGCTGATGTCACGGTGGTAAAGATTAACCTTATAACCATCCTTTTTAAGCCCCGTGGCCAGCTTGTTGGCAATCGTTACCGACCGGTGCTGTCCACCCGTGCAGCCAATTGCTACCGTCAAGCTGCTCTTGCCCTCCTTGATATAACCAGGCAGGGCGTTTTCCAACAACGACCGCAGGTGAGCGTAAAACTCTTGCGCCGCCGTTCTCTTCATAACGTACTCCTGCACCGCCGCATCATTTCCGGTCAGGTGCTTTAGTTCGGGCAGGTAGAAGGGGTTGGGGAGAAAGCGGACGTCCATTACGATGTCGGCATCCAGGGGGAGGCCGTACTTAAAACCAAAGGACATTACCTCAACAAAGAAGTTGCTTTCTTCGCCATTGCTAAAGAGCTTATCAATCCGCAACTTGAGGTTCCGGGGGGTCAAATCAGTGGTGTCAATGATCACATCCGCCCGGCTCTTCAATTCACTCAGCAATTGCCGTTCCATTTCCACCCCGTCCAGGATCCGGCCCTGCCGTGCCAATGGGTGCAGGCGGCGGGTTTCCTTATAGCGGGAAACCAGTTTGACGTTATTTGCGTCTAAGAAGAGCAGTTTGACGTCAAGGTCCGCGCGTTCCTTTAGTTTATGCAGAGTCGGCAGGACCTGGTCATAGAAGCCCCGCGACCGTAAGTCCATCACCATCGCGATCTTCTTAAATTCACCGGACTCCTCAATGACGTCGACAAACTTCTCCGCTAAGTTGGGGAGCATATTATCAATCACAAAATAGCCCAAATCTTCAAAACTGTGGACCGCGAGGGTTTTCCCGGCCCCGCTCATGCCGGTGATAATTACCACTTTCATTTTTTCCGTCATCACCAATTCTCCTTCTCAGACAACTTTTTTAACATTGTACCACAACTATGCCGGGCGTGTCTTTTTCCCGCAATCATTCCACAAGATTGTGCTTGTCTAATAACTTGACCACTGCCGGTGATAAAAATGGCGCAACATGCTCTTTAGTCAGCTCTTCGTCGCCAAAAACTTGGATCCCGTGTTGCTGCAGGAGGGCCGTCGTCACCCCCTGCCCGGCTATCCGTTGACCAGAAAAGTTACCATCATAGATTACCTTGCTTCCGCAGGCCGGACTCTTTTGTTTCAGGTAGGCCACTGTCACCTGGTGTTTCTGGGCAATCGCGAGGACCTGCCGCGCCGCCATCAGATAGTTGGCTGTCACATCAGCTCCAGATTTGGTTACCACCCGCGCCCGGCCTGCCAGGACATCTGCGCCCGTTCCTCCCTGAATTTCCGCGGGTTCTCGCGGGGTATCAAAACCCGCCATGATTTCCGGGCAAACCGTGATGGCAGCCCCAACTGCCAGAAGTTTGACCGCCAGCGGCCGCCGGGCATTGCCACCATCGTAACGAACGTTGAAACCTGCTAAACAGGAACTTAATAAAATCATCAGTAACCGCCGCCTTTCTGTTCCCATCTTACCATGACAGCAAAAAGGCGGCCCGGGAACTTTTCCCGGCAACCGCCATGGGCTTATTCAACCGCTTGAATATTCTTGATCGTGTTGTCGCCGTCTTCGCTCGTCAGGTGGAGGAGGTTCGCGGCATTCTCATTGGCTGACTGTTGGCCGCTGTCATGGTCGGCGCCGTCAATTTCGTTATCACCGTCTGTCGTCTTCAGGAAGTAGCCATCGACGCGCGCGTCAACGACTTCATTGTCGCCGTCGCTGTTGTTTACAAAGTAGCTACCCCGGAAGGTAACGTTTCGACTGGTAAAGTCCCCAGACTCCAACCGGGCCTTGCCGCCTTCGACCGTCAAATCCCGCAAGTCGACATCCCCGTCCTGAGCGTCAATCGTTACTCCAGTGAGGTCGACCCCGTTAACCGTGACGTCGCCGCTAGTCGTCTTAATCGTTCCGGCGAGCTTGGTTCCTTTCGGGACGGTAATCGTAATTACATCCGCACTGCTATTGCTTCCCCAGATAGTCCCGTAAACGGTCTGCGTTTGCTTAACCGTCACCAATTGGTCGGTAATGGCTGCTTTCGGTTGCAAAGCACTGCTTCCCTGATAGCTCATCTTGAACTCACGACCAGTCCTAACCCTGATATCCGCCGTAGTGGCGTTAATGTCCAGGCGGTCAAAGTGCTGGTTCGTCACTAAACTCTTGCTGACGTTCTTGGTAATTACTGGTTTGGGGCCGGCAAAGTGGACGTCGCGGGCGCCATGGCCCCAGAAGCCGATTGCGGTCAGAATCAGGCCAACGATTAAGAGCCCCAGACTAATTTTAAATAACTTCTTCATGGTTACTTTGTCCTCCTTTCCTGGAGTTTTTGATAGAGAAACTTAGAAAGGTTCGCAATTCCTTGTGCCAACAGGCGGATAATCCAATAGCCTAACGGAATAAAAATCAGGAAGCCCCCCAGCACTGCCAGGCCGATTCCCAGGTAGAAAATCCCGGTCATCGGTGCCGCCACCAGCAGGCCAAAGCCCAGGTACAGCATCGCTCCCGCCGTCACCAGCAACCCTACGATCACGCCGAGCAGGCCAACAATAATCCCGATGGCAACCCCCAAGGCCGCAATTAAGATCCCGAACGCTACGACACTGAGGGCCAGGGTAATTGGCGAGGTCACGATGGCAATCAGGACTAGCCAAAATACCCGCCAGCTGGACTTGGTCGAGGCTGGTTTTCCTGCCCCGCCGTCCTTCTCATTAGCCTTAATCGAGTAGTCTGCCAAAATTTGGTGGCTAAGCTGCCGTGGCGTTCCTAACTCAGCGACGATTTGCTCCCGCGTATCGTAGTGAGCGTCCTCGATAAACTCGTTGTAAAAGTCAACTGCATCCGCGCGCTCCGCTGCCGGCAAAGTAACTAAATATTTTTCTAATTCTTGGATATATTTCTCCCGTGCATTCATTATTCCTCACCTCGCTGATAAAAAATTCGGTCCAGGTTCCCTTTATACTGCTCCCAAAGTGACAAAATTTCCGTTAGGCGCTGCTCACCATCCGCCGTGAGCTGATAGTAGCGCCGGTTACGGCCCTGGTATGGTTTGTCATAGGTCGTGAGGTCCCCGCTCTTCTTCAAACGGCGCAGGACCGGATACATTGTCGACTCCGAAATATCAATAACCGACTGCACACGCTGGGCCAGTGCATAGCCATAGTAGTCATCCTGTTTAAGGATCGCTAGCACCACCCCATCGAGCAACTCTGCTGTGATTTGTATTTTCATCCTGTTCACCTCACTTAATTCAACTATATTATATCTTGTATAATATTAAATGTAAATATAATACTATTTAATTTAAGAGAGTGAGAAAAAACACCGAAAATCGGCTGGCAGATTTTCGGTGTTTGTCTTCGAACCTCCGCAAGGGTGGCTAGGTTGGTCAAATGCTGATTTATCAGCGTTTGAACTACCAGCCAGCTACTGCGCTGAGGCATTATTATCTATAAAACAGTTAAGAAACTGAGGTTACTCCTAGCTGTTTTAACTATCTACTTGTTCTTCTTAGCAGCCCGGTCCGCCGCCCATTGTTGGTCCCGGTCCAACATTTCCTTCAGGTACCGGCCGGTATAGCTTTCCTTGACCTGAGCGACTGCTTCTGGTGTTCCCGTCGCCACAACGTTTCCACCAGCATCCCCGCCTTCGGGTCCCAGGTCGATCAGCCAGTCGGCAGACTTCACCACGTCCAGGTCGTGTTCAATCACCAGGACGGTGTTGCCAGCATCGACTAGGCGTTGAAGGACGCCGAGGAGCCGCTTGATGTCGTCCATGTGCAGCCCCGTCGTCGGTTCATCTAGGATGTAGAAGCTCTTGCCGTGGGACTGGCGGTGCAGTTCAGCCGCCAGCTTCATCCGCTGGGCTTCCCCACCAGACAGGGTCGTCGCCGGCTGCCCCAGGTGAACATAGCCGAGGCCCACGTCTTCGATTGTCTGGAGTTTCCGCCGGATCTTTGGAATGGCACTGAAGAATTTCAAAGCCTCCGAGACGGTCATATTCAAGACTTCCGCAATGTTCTTGCCCTTGTATTCCACTTCGAGGGTCTCCGAATTGTAGCGGGTCCCGTGGCAAACCTCACACGGGACATACACGTCGGGCAGAAAATTCATCTCAATCTTAAGAATCCCGTCCCCATGACAGGCCTCACAGCGGCCGCCCTTGACGTTGAAGCTGAAGCGGCCCTTGGTATAACCCCGCACCTTAGCTTGGTTGGTCTGGGCGAAAAGCTCCCGAATATCGTCAAAGACCCCGGTGTAGGTGGCTGGGTTACTGCGCGGTGTCCGACCAATCGGTGACTGATCAATGTCGATGACTTTTTCGATATTCTTGACCCCGCTGATGGAAGCATACTTCCCCGGCTTGGCAGAATTATTGTTGAGCTTCTGGGCCAAAATTCGTTTGAGAATCAGGTTGACCAGAGTCGACTTGCCGGAACCGGAAACCCCGGTCACGCAGATAAACTTGCCAAGTGGAAAGTCGACGTCAATCTGCTTCAGGTTATTCGCCGCGGCCCCCTTAACTACAATGTGCTTACCATTCCCGGACCGCCGTTCTGCCGGAACCGGGATAAACTTCTTACCGGAAAGGTACTGGCCGGTCAGCGACTTCCGGGACCGCATCACCTGCTTCGGTGTACCGGCAGCCATCACCTGACCACCATTCTCGCCGGCGCCAGGACCAATATCAATGATGTAGTCGGCGGCCCGCATGGTATCTTCATCGTGTTCCACCACGATCAGAGTGTTGCCGAGGTCCCGCATTGCCTTGAGTGACGAGATCAAACGGTCATTATCCCGCTGGTGGAGCCCAATCGATGGTTCATCAAGGACGTACATCACCCCTGAAAGGTTAGAACCAATTTGGGTCGCCAATCGGATCCGCTGGGCTTCCCCACCGGACAGGGTCCGGGCCGACCGACTCAGTGTCAGGTACTCGACCCCAACGTTCTTCATAAAGGTCAGCCGGTCGAGGATTTCCTTGAGGATTGGCCGGGCAATCTGCTCGTTTTGCTCGGACAACTGTACCTGCTTGAAGAAGTCAATGGCATCACTGATGGAGAGGTCAGATACCTGGCCGATGTTTTGACCAGAGATTTTTACAGCCAGCGCCCGCTCATTCAGCCGGTAGCCGTGGCAGGCTGGACACGGCAGCTCGGTCATGTACTTGCGCATCTGCTCCCGGGTGAAGTCAGAATTGGTTTCCCGGTAACGGCGTTTAACGTTGTTGACGACCCCCTCAAAGGGTACGTCGACGTCCCGCACGCCGCCAAAGTCGTTCTCATAGTGGAAGTGGAAGGTCTGGTCACCATTGCCGTAGAGGACCAGCTGTTGCTGCTTCTTCGGCAACTTATTGAACGGCGTGTCCATATCGATGCCGACTGACTGACAGAACTGTTCTAGGAGTTGTGGGTAGTACTGGGACGAGATCGGGTTCCAGGGTGCCATCGCCCCGTCACGCAAGGTCTTGCTGCGGTCGGGCACTACAAGGTCAACGTCGACTTCCAGCTTGGAACCCAGGCCCTCACAGACCGGACAAGCCCCCATCGGTGCGTTGAAAGAAAAGAGCCGCGGTTCCAGTTCGCCGACCGTGAAGCCACAGATTGGGCAGGCGTACTTTTCGGAGAAGGGAATTGGCTCGCCGCCGATCACGTCGGCAATTGCGTAGCCATCGCTGAGGCGGAGGGCCGCTTCAAAGGAGTCAAAAAGCCGGGACCGAACCCCATCCTTCACAATAATCCGGTCAATAACCACGTTAATCGTGTGTTCCTGGTTCTTGTTTAGCTCCGGAACTTCATCGAGGTCGTAGGTTTCACCATCCACCTGAACCCGGACAAAGCCCTCCCGTTTAATCGTTGCCAGGACCTTCTTTTGGGTTCCCTTCTTTGAACGGACGACTGGCGACAGAATCTGCAGCCGGGTCCGCTCGGGCAATTCCAGCACCCGGTCGACCATCTGGTCCGGCGACTGGCTGGTAATCGGGACGTGGTCGTTCGGACAGACTGGTGTGCCGACCCGCGCCCACAGTAGCCGGAGGAAGTCATTGATTTCCGTGACGGTTCCCACCGTCGACCGCGGGTTATGCGAGGTTGTCTTCTGGTCGATGGAAATTGCCGGAGACAGGCCGTCGATGGAGTCAACATCGGGCTTGTCCATCTGCCCTAAGAACTGCCGGGCATAGGCGGAGAGACTTTCCACATAACGGCGTTGTCCCTCGGCATACAGGGTGTCAAAAGCCAGTGAACTCTTTCCGGACCCGGACAGACCGGTGATAACTACCAGTTTGTTCTTGGGAATCTTAACATCGATGTCTTTTAAGTTGTGGGCCCGAGCCCCGTGAATAATAATCTTATCGTTTGCCAACGGATTATCCCTCCTCTACTTCACTTTCCGTCCCGGCTTGGTCTTCTTGCCGGTCATTTGCGCCTTTAATTCCATAACAGTATCACGAAGGGTAGCCGCCTGTTCAAAGTCGAGCCGCTTAGCCGCCGCCCGCATCTGGTCGGTCAGCTCATCGACCATGTTCGCCTGGGCATCCTTAGACAGCTTGGCAAAGTCCTTCGTGGTAAATTCCGTGCTGTCTGCCTGCTCGCCAGTGTCGACCGTTTCCTTCGTCGCCGAAATGGCTTCCTGGATCGGTTTAACGATTGTATGGGGCGTGATGTGGTGGTCCTCATTGTACTTCATCTGGATTGACCGCCGCCGCTTCGTTTCGTCAATCGCCTTTTGCATCGACTCCGTAACCTCGTCGGCATACATAATGACCGCCCCGTGCTCATTCCGGGCCGCCCGGCCAATCGTTTGGATCAGTGAGCGTTCGTTGCGCAAGAAGCCCTCCTTATCGGCATCAAGAATTGCCACCAGGGAAACTTCCGGCACGTCTAGCCCTTCCCGGAGCAGGTTGATCCCAACAAGGACGTCAAACTTCCCCAGCCGCAGGTCACGGATAATCTGCGTCCGCTCTAGGGTCTTAATATCACTGTGGAGGTACTTGACCTTGAGACCGAGATCCTTTAAGTAATCGGTCAAGTCCTCCGACATTTTCTTGGTCAGAGTCGTCACAAAGACCCGTTCGTGCCGCTCAATCCGCTTATTGATTTCACCAACCAGGTTATCGATTTGTCCCATTACCGGCCGGACTTCGATCGTCGGATCAAGCAAACCGGTCGGCCGGATGATCTGCTGAGCCACGTGGTCGGTCTGCTCCTGCTCGTAGGGACCCGGGGTAGCCGACATGTAGACGACCTGGTTGACGTGCTGCTCAAACTCATTCAGTTTCAGCGGCCGGTTATCGAGGGCGCTCGGCAACCGGAAGCCGTAGTCAATCAGCATCTGCTTCCGGGCCCGGTCACCGTTGTACATCCCCCGTACCTGGGGCATCGTCTGGTGTGATTCGTCAACTACTAGCAGGTAGTCCTTCGGGAAGAAGTCCAACAGGGTGTACGGTGGTTCGCCTGGTTTCCGGCGGTCCATGTAACGGGAATAGTTTTCAATCCCGTTGGTATAACCCATCTCCCGCATCATCTCGATGTCGTAGGTCGTCCGCTGCTGGAGGCGTTCTGCTTCCAGCAACTTTCCCTCGTCGGTAAACTTCTTGACCTGCTTTTTCATGTCCTGCTCGATTTCCGGCAGGGCTACGTCCATAATGTCCTCATTGGTCATGAAGTGGGTGGCAGGGAAGATCGAAACTTCCTCCCGGTCGCCCTTCACTTCGCCGGTCAGGGCATCGACTTCCCGGATCCGGTCAATTTCATCCCCAAAGAACTCAATCCGGAGTGCGGTTTCACTGTGGGAAGCAGGAAAGATTTCCACCACGTCACCGTGTACCCGGAACCGGCCCCGCTGGAAGTCGATGTCGTTCCGGTCGTACTGGATGGTCACTAATTGCCGCAGCAGGAAGTCCCGGTCGATTTCCTGGCCGACGTGCAAAGAGATGACGCTATTTTGGTACTCATTCGGGTTCCCTAAGCCGAAAATGCTGGACACCGAGGCAACCACGATCACATCGTTGCGCTCTAATAGGGCTGTCGTAGCGGCGTTCCGCAGTTTATCAATTTCATCATTAATGGAGGCGTCCTTTTCGATGTAGGTGTCGCTCGATGGGACGTAGGCTTCCGGCTGGTAGTAGTCATAGTAGGAGACGAAGTATTCGACGGCATTGTGGGGGAAGAACTTCTTCATTTCGCCGTACAGCTGCCCTGCCAGTGTCTTGTTATGCGACAAGATGAGGGTCGGTTTATTGACATTTGCGATGACATTAGAAATGGTGAAAGTCTTCCCGGTCCCAGTAGCCCCCAGCAAGATCTGGGCCTTATCACCATTTTCAATCCCCTTGGTCAGCTGGTCAATGGCCTCCGGTTGGTCCCCGGTCGGCTGGTAATCAGAAACTAGGTCAAATTTTCGGTCTGCTTGACGATAAATCACAAGCTGTTCCTCCCATTGCTTATTGCGGCGCCATACCGCTAATTTAGACACATTTTAGTGTATCATGCAAACATGCATTCGTCTAATAATCTGACCATTATAAAAAGAGCCGCGACGTGGTTTCAGCCACCTCACAGCCCCATTTGATTTCAAATTAATTTATTCTTCGGCAAATGCTTGCAGTGCCTTTTCAAAGTCAGCCAGTTTAGCATTGGCCTTGTCCAGTGAGTCAGCGCTGGTACCGATGTAGAACTTCAGCTTTGGTTCAGTTCCGGATGGGCGAATGGCAATCCAGGTTTCGTCGTCCAAGACATAGCGGAGGACGTTGGATTCTGGAATCCCCAACTCACTGACCTGGCCGTCAGCGGTCGTCTTCGTGCCCTTGGAGAAGTCTTCGGTGACTGCCACCTTGTGACCAGCAAAGTCAGCTGGAGCTTCTTCCCGGAACTTCTTCATTAAGTTCTGAATCTTAGCAGGACCGTCGACCCCGGCGTAAGTGTTGGCAATCGTCTTTTCACGGAAGTAGCCGTACTTCTTAAAGAGTTCCTGCAAGCCATCGTACAGGGTCATGTCACGACTCCGGTAGTAAGCAGCAACTTCTGCCAGCAAGGTCAGTGACTGGATGGCGTCCTTGTCACGAACGAATGGCTTAATCAGGTAACCGTAGCTTTCCTCAAAGCCAAACATGAAGGTGTGGTCAGCCTTGCCAGTTTCGTACTGGTGAATCTGGTCCGCAATCCACTTGAAACCAGTCAGGACGTTAATCATATCGACACCGTAGCTCTCGGCAACCTTAGCCGCAAAGTTGGTGGAAACGATTGACTTAACAGCCGCCGCATTCTTTGGCAGAGTCCCCGCCTGCTTCCGGGCTTCCAGGATGTAGGCCAGCATAATAGTGGCAATCTGGTTCCCCGTCAGCAGCCGGTATTCGCCGTCTGGCTGGCGAACGGCACAACCCAGTCGGTCCGCGTCTGGGTCGGTCGCAATCAGGACGTCAGCGTCAATCTTCTTCCCCAGGGCAATCGAGCGAACGAAGGCTTCGGGGAATTCTGGGTTCGGGTGCTCCAAGCCAGGAAAGTCACCATTCGGTTGAGCTTCGGTAGGTTCAATCGTGAAGTTGGTAAAGCCGGCTTGACGGAGGGCCCGTTCACCCAGCATCCGGCCAGTTCCGCAAAGGGGCGTGAAGACGAACTTCATGTCCTTGCCATACTGCTTAGCCAGTTCAGGGTTGACCGTGACTTCCTTTGCCAGTTGGAGGTAGGCATGGTCGACGTCTTCACCCATAATGGTTTCCAAGCCGTTATCCAGTATTTCCTGCTCATCGGCTAGTTGGATGTCGAAGATGTCATCAATCTTGCGGATGTAGCCGGTCATCATGTCGGATTCCTTCGGCGGCATCTGGCCCCCATCTTCACCGTAAATCTTGTAACCGTTGTATTCCTTCGGATTGTGGCTGGCAGTAATCATAATTCCAGCGTAAGTTCCCATCTGGCGAACGGCAAATGATAATTCAGGCGTTGGCCGAACGTTGTCGTAGATGTAAACCTTAATCCCATGCGCTCCCAGCACCCGCGCGGAGTCATGGGCGAAGCGGTAGGAGTTGTGCCGGGAATCATAGCCAATCGCCACCCCGCGCTGCTTGACTTCATCGCCGAGTGAATCCATCAGAGTAGCCAAACCTTCCGTTGCTTGCCGAACCGTGTACACGTTCATCCGGTTGATTCCGGGTCCCATCAAGCCCCGCATTCCGGCGGTACCAAAGGACAGTGGGCCATAAAAGGCGTCTTCGATTTCCTGTTCATCGGTCATGGCGGCTAATTCTTGCTTGAGTTTCGGCTCTAAATCAGTCCGCTCTTTCCATACTTGGTATGTGTCTTTCCAGCTCACAATAAAGTCTCCTTTACTTCTTTAATCTGTACATAGTATACCGCATCTTCCTGGTGGGTGCCGTTTTTACTCATTGTTTTACTAAACTTTTATTCAAAGCACTGGAAAATTTTTCAGGCAGCGGCCAGTGCTGGTTAAAACTTGCTGATTGGATAGTAACTTACTAAAAAGTAAGTACTTGGCGCCTCCTCGAGAAGCGGTTAACATGTACATGAATTCACATGATGAGTTAAGGACAAACTACTTTTAGTCATTACCCGTGTGAATGTCTTGCTGGTGGCTAAGCCCCTTCATCTCGGCAGCACCATTTTCAAAGGAAACATCCGTAACTTTCCCAGAAGCGACGAGCTCTTCGCTAAATTCCGCCATTTCGATAAGGATTTTCTTCATCCTCAGGACATCCGCTGTTAGGGAATAGACAACCTTGGGTGGAACAACAGGGTAACCGGTTCGCTTTACCAACTGGTCGTTAATCAGCTGGTTTAGTTCCTCGGTCAGTACTTTTTCGGAGACGTGAACCCGGTACAGGTCATCAAAGTACCTTTTGAGTTCTCCATACCGGCGCTCCTTCAATCCCAGCGCGCAAATGATAGACGGTTTCCATTTACCGCTAACGGCGTGAATTAGGAAGTTATAGCTAATAAAGTAGTTCTTAGTCATATTGCTCCTCCTGTCAACGAGTCTTTGCTTGATTAAGTATATTTTATAATGGTTTCCCAAAATGAGCTGGAGAGGTGCCCGCGCCCAGCCTGCCAGAAAGTGAATTTCAATCAACTGATAAGAGAGCTAGATACTATGCGTGGATTTGCAATGATTGACCCGAACGAAACGGGCTTTATTGAAAAAGACGATCCAGAGATTGGCCCGCGAGACGCCCTGGTAAAGCCACTGGCGGTCGCACCATGTACTTCAGATATTCACACCGTTTACGAGAACGCAATTGGGCCTCGTCACGACTTGATTCTCGGTCACGAAGCCAGTGGAGAAATCGTCGCTGTCGGTGATGAGGTCAAGGACTTTAAGGTAGGCGACAAGGTCATTTTGCCAGCCGTTACTCCCGATTGGTCTGATGTTAACTCCCAAGCCGGCTTTGCTTCACACTCTGGTGGAATGCTAGGCGGCTGGAAGTTCTCTAACAACAAGGACAGGGTCTTCGCAACCCGGATTCACGTCAACGACGCCGATGGGAACCTTGCCCACTTACCACTGGGGATGGATCCCGGGGTTGCCACCATGCTTTCCGACATGATTCCAACCGGTTTCAACGCCGACGAACTGGCCCACGTCGAATACGGTGATACCGTCGCTGTAATCGGCATCGGTCCCGTCGGTTTGATGGCCCTCCGCGGTGCCGTACTCCACGGTGCTGGTCGGATCTTCGCCGTTGGCTCCCGGCCGCAAACCATTAAAGTTGCCAAGGAGTACGGTGCAACGGATATTATCGACTACCACGATGGCGACATCGCCGACCAGATTATCGAAAAGAACAACGGCCAGGGTGTTGACCGCGTCCTCATCGCCGGTGGGGATTCTGAGCACACCTTTGACCAGGCAGTCCGGATGACGCGGCCCGGTGGTTCCATTGGTAACGTGGCTTATTTAAACGGCAACGATAACATTAAGATCAATGCCAATAACTGGGGTGTCGGGATGGCTAACATCACCATTGACGGTGGTGTAATGCCCGGCGGCCGGCTTCGGATGGAAAAGTTAGCTAGCCTGATTACTAATGGCCGCCTGGACCCATCCCTGCTGATTACCCACACCTTTGACGGCTTCGATAAGATTCCGGACGCCCTTGAATTAATGCACAACAAACCTGCTGATTTGATTAAGCCGGTTGTTTACACCTCTGATATCGACTAATATTTAAAAAACACACTAATAAAATCCGCTCAGCGAACGCCTTGTCCGTTGAGCGGATTTTGTCATCAGATTATTATTCCTGACTCTTGATGTATTGATAAACCTGTTGACCAGCAATGGCACCGTCCCCAACGGCAGTGGCAATCTGCCGCAGCGGCGTTTCGCGCACATCACCGATGGCATAGATTCCCGGAATGCTGGTCCGCATTACGGTATCAGTCTTGACCCAGCCCTGGTCGTCCAGGATTCCCAGGTCGACAAAGGGCTTAGTCAGCGGGATATTACCGACATAGATAAAGACCCCATCGGCTGCCAGTTCACCATCTTCACCGGTTTCGTTGTTGTGGGTGATGACGCCAGTCACCTTGACGTCATCACCCATGATCTCAGTAACACTCGTGTTGAAGACAAACTCCATCTTTGGGTTCTTCTTGGCCTCATCCTGGAGCATTGGCTGGGCCCGGAGTTCGCCCCGCCGTACCAGAACAGTTACCTTGGAAGCCAGCTGGGTTAGGTAGAGCCCTTCTTCCACCGCGGAGTCACCGCCACCGACAACAACCAAGTGCTTGCCCTTAAAGAAGGCCCCGTCGCAGACTGCGCAGTAGGAAACTCCCCGGCCACCGAATTCTTCTTCACCCGGTACGCCGAGCTTGCGGTGGTCAGAACCAGTCCCAATTACCACAACGGGGGCAACATAGGTTTCCCCCATATCAGTCGTGACCTTCTTGTTCGCCCCATCGACTTCAACCTTCGTAACGGTTCCGTAGGCATATTCTGCGCCAAACTGGGTTGCTCCCTGGTACATCTTTTCCGCCAGCTCTGGGCCTTGCACGTCCTTGAAGCCGGAGTAGTTCACGATTGAAGCAGTGTTGTTGAGGTTACCACCATAAGCTCCCCGGTCCAGCATCACAACTTTCAGGTTAGCTCGTGAAGCGTACAGCGCCGTCGTCATCCCACCAGGACCGGCACCGATAATAATGACATCGTATTTTTTCTCTTCTGCCATAATTTTTCCCTCCATCATAATTACTATCATCATGATAGTAATTAAATACCACTTTGTCTATCATTTTGATTACTAAAAATAAGAAAAAGGTGCCATGACCAAATTAGCCGCGGTACCTTATTCGTGCTTACTTGCTGCTCTTCTTGTCTTCAGCTGTCAGTTGGGCTCCTAATGCCTTGATGTATTCACGCAGCTCATCCTTGACTTGGGGGTGCTTCAACCCATATTCGATGTTGGTCTTGACCCAGCCAAACTTGTTACCAACGTCGTAACGGTCGCCCTTGTATTCACGGGCAAAGACGCGTTGGGTTTGGTTCAGAGTATCGATGGCATCGGTCAGCTGGATTTCGTTCCCCTTGCCCGGCTTAGTCTTAGCCAAAACGTCAAAGATTTCTGGCGTAAAGACGTAGCGGCCAATGATGGCTAAATCACTTGGTGCGTCCTTTGGTGCGGGCTTTTCCACAAAGCTCGTCACGTTGTACAGGCCCGGGGTAACTTCCTTGCTTGGGTTAATCACACCATACTTAGCGGTGTCTTCGTGAGGAACCCGCATTACCGCCAGAGTCGAAGCACCAGTCTGCTGGTAGCTTTCAATCAGTTCCTTCGTCAGCGGCTGGCCGTTGTTGTTAATGTTGTTCAGGTCGTCACCCAGCATTACCACAAACGGTTCGTCACCAATAAAGTCCCGCGCAGTCAGCACGGCATCCCCGAGCCCCCGCGGGTGGGATTGCCGGATAAAGTAAATGTTGACGTCCGTCGTTTCTTCTACCAGCTTCAGCATCTCGTCCTTGTGCTTGGAGCGGAGGTTATCTTCCAATTCTGGATTGGAATCAAAGTGGTCTTCGATTGACCGCTTATTCTTACCATCAACAACAACAATGTCTTCAATCCCCGACTTGCGTGCTTCCTCAACAATGAATTGGATCGTTGGCTTATCAACGATTGGCAGCATTTCCTTGGCTAATGCCTTAGTAGCAGGTAAAAAACGAGTACCTAATCCCGCTGCTGGGATGATTGCCTTGCGAACACGTTTCATAACAATATAAGTCCTTTCGTAACTTCAATTTCTCTCAAAGTCTTCCAAGAGTATTTTACCATATTTATTCGATTTCTGACGTTAAGTCCCGACTCATCAGCTGGGAAATAGCATCCTTGATGTCCTTGCCAGAGTAGAGGACTTCATACAAGGCCTCGGTAATCGGCATCTTGACTTGGCGCTTCCGGCTCAGCTCGTAGGCCGCCTTTGTCGTGTAGACCCCTTCAATTACCATTCCCATGTTCTCAATAACGTCGGCTAGTTTCTGACCCTGGCCTAGTTGGTAGCCAGCCCGCCAATTCCGGGAATTCTTACTGGTGGCCGTTACGACCAAATCGCCAACCCCGGACAAGCCAATAAAGGTCAGCGGGTTCGCACCAAAGGCGACACCCAAGCGGCGAATTTCAGCTAGTCCCCGGGTGATCAACGCCGCCCGGGCATTGTCATGGTAACCCAGGCCTTGCAGTGCCCCGGCACCGATGGCAATAATGTTTTTCAGGGCGGCCCCGAACTCTGCACCGATTACGTCATCATTAGTGTAGACCCGGAAATAGGAATTACTAAAGAGCTTCTGGACTTCCTTGGCATTATCAATCTCCGTGCTGGCTGCCGTGACCGCAGTCATGTCCTTGATGGCAACGTCTTCCGCATGACTAGGACCAGACAGTACCACGATCCCCCGCCGGTGTTCAGGGGCAATTTCCTCTTTCAGCATTTCGGATGGCCGCTTATAGGTATTTTGCTCCAGTCCCTTGGTCGCGTGAATAATCAACGGCTGCTGGAGTTCCCCTAGCAATTGATCCAACTGTTTGGCAACCTGGCGAAGACCCTTGGTCGGGATGACGATCAGAATAACCGCGGCATCCTTAACGGCCGCCCGCATATCAGTGGTGGCAACTAACTGATCAGAATAGACAAGGTCCTTCATGTATTCTGGATTGCGATGTTCGGTGTTTAGACGGTCGACCTGTTTTTGGTTGCGCGCCCACAACATCACGGAATGACCATTTTCTACCAGCATATTAG
>NHCFJ05603__coassemble_910_pt1 | contig 17407 bp, 18 predicted proteins | sample NHCFJ05603__metabat2_low_PE_008 | metagenome-assembled genome bin NHCFJ05603
CGCGCTAAGCTGGTCGACAATTGCGGTTTTCTCCTCTTCCGTCAGCCCGTCAAGGAAGGTCGTCCCGATAATGATGTCCAGCGGATCAAACCGGGCTGCCTTGATTTCGGCAACCACCGCGGGTGTTAAGCCCTTGTGGCGTTTAACCTCCTCAATCACCGCCAGCCGTTGTTCACGCTCGGGCAGTGTCAGGCCACGGTTGACAAACAAGCGGAGGCCAGGCACTAGGGCGGCCAGGGCAGCGTGCCACCGTTGCCGGGCTGCCGGACTATCCCATGTATAGCCCTCGGCCGCCATTTCCCACTCCAAGTCCGCCTGGTTGTCGGTAAAGGACCGGTTGAACTGGTCGTTAAAGAGGCGGCGTACCCGTGCGGTCCACTTCAGAGTTTCCTCTCGCGGTACGTGAACGTCCTCCACGAGGCTCTGCTGGTACTTCCGCACCGCCAGACCGTCCTCCTGGTAGGCAGAAAAGCGGTACTTCAGCAACTGTTCCTTGTTCGGCAAGTAAAATGGCAGCCCGAGCTGGTCGGTCAGCAGGCGCTGCTGCAAGTCCTGGCGGTAAATTGCCGGATGGATAATTGAGCCGTCACCGCCAATCTCGTCAATGGTAAAGGAGGTCGCCTGGTCGCCACGGTGGGCCTCAAACCAGTCGGCCAGGCGGTGCGGTCCCACCGGCAGCTGGGGATTCTGCTTCATGATGATCCGGTAGGCCTGGTCGCAGGAAATTACCCCGTACAGGTTGACACAGGCCGCGCAGTAGCTGGCAAGCACCTGCTCTGTATCCGCATCAAACAGCGGGAGGGTCAGCTGGGGCGGGTTAAAGAAGCTCGCAAAGTCAAGGTTGTCCCAAATGTTGTGCTCCTCCATCGACTGGTCCACCAGCTGGTAGCGGAGCTCCTCCTTATCCTTTTGCAGGTCGTCATCGCTCAACACTCCCTGCTCATTCAGGTACTGGAAAAACTTCTTCAGGGCCGTCCGCACCTGGCGCATTTCATTAATAGTGGTGCCGTGGGCCAGTGGCTCCTCCAGGTCAGTTACCAGCGGACCGTAAATGGTGCTGAGCTGGTAGGCCACAACACTATTCAGGAAGAATTCCAGCCGGCTCTGGTGGCGGTGAAGAGTTTTGGCGCTCAGCCCAGCCGGATTAGCCGCAACGAAGGCATTGATCAGCACCTGGTTTAATTCGCCAATCCGTGCCACGGTCTTATCATAGTCCTTTTCCTTAATTTTGCCGCGGTGGTCCTCCAGATAGTGGAGCTGGTTAGCAACGTTTTGCAGACGGCGGTTCCCCCCGGCAGCTTGTTGTCCCTTTGCCGCGCCCTTCTGCCAGGCCGGTAAGTCGCCAAAGATAACCGTTTCTACCAGCGAATTGTCTGCCTTGACCGCTTGCCTGATTTGCTGGGCTAGACCGGCAAGCGTTTCCCGGCCCTGACCGCCGATTAGCGGCTTGTTGTCCCGGATAGCCTGGGTCAGGTTACCGACGATCTGGCGGTTAATCGTCCGGTTGATTTGCCAGGGACCAGCCTGTTTTAAGTATTGGTGGATTTGCCGACTCGTTAGCCCCAGGCGGTGGAGCTGGTCACTCAGCTGGTCCTCAAATAATTTCTGCAAGTGCCGATAGTCGTGCGAGTAGACGTTGGGCAGGATCACCAGTAGGTCCGCCGCGTCATTGATGAAGGCGACCTGCCGGTGGTGCTGGACGGAAAAGTAAGTGGCGTGCCAGGAATATAGCGGGTTAGCAAGGGCCTGCGCTTTGGCCGCTTCCGGGTCCGCAACCTGCGGATAAAAGCGAAAGACTGACTGGGCCTTGGCAGTAACGTTAATATACATGGATTTAATCTCCCCTCAACCAATCTCGATTAGTACCGTTTTCGTTTATACCAGAATAAGGCATTGGGCCGCTTTCGGCAAGCTAGTCTTAAAGGGTTTGTTCATTTGGTCACTCTCCCGTTTTATATCTCTTTATATCTTCGCTCGAATACCAAAAACGGCAGCACCACCATCTTGACCTTTTCCCCGCCGCTTGGCATGATTATCCCAGGAGGTGAACAACGATGAAAATTGCCGTTAGCAGTGATAACCACCTGGACGTCAACCAGGTCCCCGTTGACACAGTGCTCGACTTACAGGCCGACTGGCTGGCGCGGCATTCAATCGACTACTACCTATTTGCTGGGGACCTCTTCAACGATTACCTGAAGACCCGGGACTACTTTACCCGCCTGCAAGCCCGGGTACCGCAAACTCACATCTACTACATCCTGGGCAACCACGACCTGCTCAACCACGTCACCGCGGACCAGACCGAGCACGCCACCGACCCGCGCTACCTGCACAACCGCGCCGTCGACCTCCCCGGCAGCGACTGGCGCCTGATTGGCAACAACGGCTGGTACGACTACTCCTTTTCGTCCTACTATCAGCAGCCAGCCGCCGTGGAGGCCTGGAAGAAGGTCTACTGGCTCGACAGCTCGATTGACCAGCACGAATCCGACCAAGTCCGGATGGACCGCGTCCTCCAGCAAACACGCACGCTACTTGATTCAGCCCAGCATGACCACAAGCAGGTCCTCTTCCTCACCCATTTTGTCCCCTGCCAGTACTTGCTCGCGTTGAAGCCAGCGGGAATCAAGACGGCCCGGATGGAGCGCTTCTACCAGATGATCAACGCCATGCTCGGCAGCAACCGCTTAGGCCAGCTCCTGGAAAGCTACCCCAACGTCAAGGCGGTCTTCTACGGGCACGTCCACGGTGTCCATCCCCCGCTAGACCGCGCCAATTTGACCTACTTTAACCAGGCAGTCGGGGTCCACAAAAAGCGGCATGAGGAATGGCAGGCAGCGACCTTTGCCGACCAGTGGAAACGAACGGTCCGGGTGATCGAGCTTTAGGATATTTTGCGACCCGGGATGTTTTCGACTATTATATATTTAGCAATTATCTGACGCAGGGGGAGTTTTGATGGATCTTAAAAACGCAATTCATGAATGCTGGGGCAAAATCGACGAAGGGCACGTGGCAACCTATATTCCCGCCCTCGCTAACGTCAACCCGTACCAGCTGGGGGTCTGCCTCTTCGATGTGACCAACGACCACAAGGAGCAGGCGGGCGCGTCCCAGGTCCGTTTCGCCGTCGAGAGCGTGTCCAAGGTGATTTCACTGCTCTACGCGATTGACCAATTGGGTCTGGAAGCGGTCAGCTCACAGGTCGGCACCCGGCAGACCGGCTTCCCCTTTGACACCATCCTAAACATGGAAATCACCGGAGAGAGCCAGCCGCTTAACCCCTTCGTCAACAGCGGGGCCATCCTGATTTCCTCGTTGATTGAGGAACAGGACGGCCAGTCGCCATTCGACCAAATTCTGAACTTCAGCCGAAAAATCTGCAACGACCCGGGGATTACGCTGGACCAGGAAATTTACCTCTCGGAACTGGAAACTGGGGACCGCAACCGCTCGCTGGCTTACTACCTCAAGGCCCGGGGGACGCTCAACAACGATGTCACGACCAGCCTCGATACTTACTTCTGCCAGTGCTCGATGATGGTCACCTGCGAAAGCCTCGCCAACTTGGGCGCCGTGCTGGCGAATGACGGGATTGCCCCGTGGAATGGTGAACGGATTATTTCAAGCCAGGCCGCGACCTACACCAAGTCCGTGATGATGACCACCGGCCTGTACACCGAATCGGGCACCTACTCGGTCCAGATCGGCGTGCCAACGAAGAGTGGTGTCGGTGGCGGACTCGTGGCCGCGGCCCCGAGCCACTGCGGCATCGGCATTTTCAGCCCAGCCCTCAACCCGGTCGGCAATAGCGTCGCCGGCCTCGCCCTGCTGGAGATGATCAGCAGGGAACTAAAATTGGATATTTTCAAGTATTAGCTAGTCAAAAAGCCATTGGCAACGGTCTGGACCGCCGCCAATGGCTTTTTTTCGTAACTATTTCTTTCTAATAAACAAGCAGGCTACTGCGGCCACCAAGGCACTGATGACTAAGCCGAGGAAGGCCGCCGAGTAGGAGCCGGCAAACTGGACGAGCCAACCAATCAACAGCGGCCCAATGAAGCCGCCGAGCTGGCCGCCGAAGTTGACGATCCCAATCGACGAACCATAAGCCTTTTCGCTCAAGATTTGGGCGGTAAAGCTGAAAATCCCGGTAAAGGCCAGGGACTTCACAAAGTAGATCAGCACGTCAAAGGTGACCACCGCGACCAGCGACGAGGACTTGAACAGGCCAAACATGAATGCCAGGGTCAGGAAGGAGGCAATGCTGATCATCCAGCGCTCCCGGCCCTTGAACCAGTGAACCATCACGAAACCAGAAATCAAGGCGGCAATTCCACCCGAGATCACCGGCAGTGGTACCAGCCAGGTCAGGTTCTTGAGGTTGATCCCCCGCTCCTGCAGGAAGTAGACTGGCATCCAGGTTTCCAGCCCCTTGGTGATGATGTTCAGTGCCAGGCCGATGACCACGAATACCCAGACCCGCGAGTCGATGTTGCGCCACTCGATCTTCGGCCGCTGGGCACCGCTCGTCGCCGCCTGCTTAATCGGCCGTTCGACCAAGTAGTAGGCCACCATCACGACCAGGCCAATCACCCCGAGCCAGACGAAGGCGTTCCGCCAGCCGGCACTGGCAATAATCGGCACGATTAGCAGTGGTGCCACTGCCGCCCCGGCGTAATTCGATGAAATCAGGGCCGAAGTGGCCTGCGACTTTTCACTCTTATCATAATTCTCAGAAATCCGCTTCAACGCGGCCGAAGGGTACGGCCCCTCTGCAACTCCAAAGAGGAAACGGATGGCAATCAGGGCGACCAGCGACCAGCGACCAGGCCCAGCCAGTTACCATCGTCAATAGCGACCAGGCCAGCAGTGAAATGATAATCAGTCGTTTACTGCCAAAACGGTCAGTCAAGTAGCCGCCCGGAATCTGCATCAGCGTGTAGCCGAGGAAGAAGGCGCTGGCCGTGGTCCCTAGGGCGGCTGCCCCCACGTGAAAGTCCTTGCCGATGTAGGCCAGCGAAATGTTCATGACGGTCCGGTCGGCAAACAGCAACATGTAACCAAGGTACAGCAGCGCAAACGTCCCCCAGCGCTTGGCAACTGCGTGTTTATCTACGTTCTTCAATTTGTAATCTCCACCTCATTGTAACTGGTATTTTCCAGTTCCCCATTATACACGGACTAACCGCGGCCGCAAGCTGACTAGGAGCGGTTCAGCCCCCCGCCCTACTTAATATGGCTGCTCGTGAAGTGCTCAAAGTGGTCAGCAAATTCAGTTGGGACAAAGGGTTGCTGGTAGATGTACTTGAATAACGCTTGGTACTGTGCGTAGAACTTCTGTTCCGCCTGGTTCGGCGCCGGTACGTAATAGTGTTTGCCCACCAGGTTCTTTGGAAGGTACTCCTGCCGGGCAATCTTATGCGGCAGGTCAAACATGTTCTGCATTACCCCCGCACCCCGCAACTTAGCTGCTCCCTGGTAGTGTGAGTCCTGCAAATACTTCGGCATCGGGTGGTTGGTCGGGTGCTCGGCGTCCTTGGCCGCCTGGTAGTAAGCCTGCATGGCCGAATCATACCGGGGTGCCACCGCCAGCAGGATGGTTGCCATCGCTACATGGGTCGAGGCCCGGGGCAGGCCGATTTCCAGGGCAGTATTCGCCAGGGCAATTACCTGGGTCGCCCGGGCCGGGTCCGCTAAGCCCACGTCCAGGGCCGCGGAGTCCTTGAGCCGCCGCACTACCGACTCCAGATCCCCGGATTTCAGGATGACTGCCAGGTAGTAGAGGGCCGCATCGGCATCAGAACCCTCAATCGAATCCTGAAAGGCTGACAGGTAGTCGTAATGCTTGGTCGCATCCTTATCAAAGGCAAAGTGCTGGTTGCGGGCAAAGTCCTCGATGTCCTTCATTGTCAGCTCTGTCGGGTGCATCGCGTGCAGGGTGTCCAGGATATTCAGCGAAACCCGGCCATCGCCGCTACCGCTGTTGGCAATTGCGTGGGCCTGCTCTGCCGTCAGCGTGAAGCCCAGGTGTTCTTTGGCAGCCCGGACTTACACCGGTTCAATTTCCTTGGCGCTGATCGGGTAAAACTCAAAGATTTGGCTGCGGGAACGGATGGCCGGCTGGATTGCCATGATTGGGTTTTCGGTTGTCGTCCCGACTAAGAGGATGTGCCCATTCTCCAGGTGGGGAAGCAGGTAGTCCTGGAGGGGCTTGGTCAGCCGGTGAATTTCATCGAGCAGGAGGACGAAGCTCTCGTCCGGGTGGGCGTCAACGAGCTTTTGCAGCTGGCTCTTATTCTGAATCGACGCGTTAAATTTTTCAAAGGGCAGCTGGAGGATCTGCGACATCACGTAGGCCAGGGTCGTCTTCCCTGAGCCCGGCGGCCCCCACAACAGCAGGCTAACCGACAGGTGTTCCGTAATAATCTGGTACAGTGGCCGTCCCGGGGCCAGCAGGTGCTCCTGACCGACCATCTGCTCTAGCGTTGTCGGCCGCATTAAGTCGGCCAGTGGTTGCTTAAATGCCATCTTAACCTCCCCTTCCTCTTTTAGATAGTTCCACTTACTAATGATAAGATGAACTGCTGACGATTGGCACTGATAACCACTCCAAGCAATCTTTGCTATCTTGTCTCTTCCCGTGTTAGCAGGTAGTGGCGGATGTTGCGAATGCACTTGTTAAACTCGACCCACTCGGCAAAAGTCATGTCGACATTCATCACCTGGTAGCGGTCGGGAGGCGTAATAATTGCCAGCGTTTGCCCGCGATGAAGCAGGTGGTACCCGTCGCCCTCTTGTGACAACTGAAACTTCCGGCCCGCGAGCCATGCTGTTAACTCTTGATACGTTTCTGGATTCATTTTCTCACCTCCCCCTTATAATACAGCATCGCAATCCGCACACAAACAATGGAGGACAAAAGAAGGTGGTTGACGAAATCACATGTTGATTTCATCAACCACCCTTATTATCTATCATCTGGGGTATTAACCGCGTTTCTTATTCAAACCGGCCAGGCCAAACATCCCCAGCAGACTAGCAGCACCCAGGCCCGCCAATGCGAGGCTGTCATTACTACCAGTCTGTGGCAAGCGCTTAGCGAATGCGGCTACCTGGCCGTCCGCGTTCACAGCAACAGTGCTCCCGTTCCGTACCGCTTGACCATTAACAACTATCCAGCCGCTCAAAACGTTCCCGTTGGTGTCAACTACCTGACCGTTGACAACCTTGGCGCCGGCTGGTAATTGGCCATTAGTCTGATTACCATTTGTTGGCTGATTCTCATTATTGTGGTCATCAGTTGGCGTCTCGATGGAAACCACTGGTTGTTCAAGCGTACTGTCTTTATCGCCAATCGTGTAAGTAACACCATCCATGGCTAGCTTGTAGCCAGCAGGAACATTAATTTGGTCGGTGCTGATGACATCGCCCTGCTTGCCAGTGAAGGTTTGGCTACCAACTTCTTTGTTAATTTCCCTACCATTAAAATAGCTAAGAGACTGGTTTCTACTCACTCTCCCATCTCTTACCACTGAATCGAGGAGTAGTTGTTCAAAATTTCCATTAGTTTGCGCATTTTGAGCCGCGAAACCGGCACCGTCAGTTCACTCGCAGCGAAACTCACCTCATGTTTTTTCACGTTCAGGCTACGGATGTTGGCAACGTTGACCAGGTAGCTCCGGTGAACCCGGAAGAGCTCGTCAGCCTGTTCCTCCAGCTCACGCAGCGACATATTAATCGGAATCCGCTGGTTGTTAGTGGTATACATAAACGAAGCATGGGTATTATCCGGATTGCTCTGGAAGCAGAGGATGTCATTTACATAGACCTTCATGATTTCATAGTGGCTCCGCAGGGTAATTGTCCGCCCCCGGTGCGGCATTTCTAGTTTTTTCAAGACCTTCGTTAAGTCCCGGGCCAGACAAGCCGCGACCTTTTCAGGGTTTTTCACGATAAAATCGAGTGCTTCGACTTGGTACCGATAAGTTGTCGGCAGTAATTCGTCGTGGACCGTCAGGAAAATAATTGATGCAGCCAAATCATACTGACGGATCTTTTGGCTAAATTTCAGCCCGGCCTGGTCATCACCACCGATTTCAAGATCTAAAATATAAACGTTGCGCAACGAAGGCTCCGGCAATGACTGGCTAATTTGTGCCAATGTTGAAAACAGGTGAATATTTAACTGGATTTTCAGCTGCTGCCCAACCTGACGAACGTAGTTATCAATCTGCGATAATTCAACCGGATTATCTTCTAAAATATAGACGTCTAACAATTCGTCATTACCTCCTCCCACAAATAAGTCAATTAACCATAATAATATCAGACTATTCCTGCTTTAATCGGGGTTCGGATTTAACTTCTTGTTTTTTTACAGCTCAATGAACTAAAACGTCAGTTGAATGCATTATGCTGACGCTCAATGCAGTTTAAATTGACTATGGCAACCAGAACCCTAGGCAAACAGCGGCCTGAAGTATTATCACTTAATAGACGAATTATAGTCATCTGTATGACTGTGAAGAAAAGACGACCAGCGGCTTAATTATCTCTTGGACTGCTTAACTATCCCTTTAGATCATCGGCAAACCACCCTCCCCAGTCGTAAAGCTGGTATAGTTAAACCATCGACAGAACACCGGTAAGACAGAAAGGAGTGAGACCGATGGCAGCATGGCAAAAATGGTGGGTCACCCTGCTATTTTTAATCCCGGCGCTAATCGCCGGCAGCGGGATCCTGCTATGGTACTTTCAAAGTGAAGCGGCGGCTCAGCTCGCCATAAACTGGCTGGCAACACCGGGAGGCCAGCTCACACTGGTGGTTTTCGCCATCTACCTCATCATCTTAACAGTGGGGACAATCGCTACCGCCATTTTTCGGCCAACTACGGTCAAGCAACTGACCATTGTCCGCGATGGTGCCTACCAGGTTAACATCGACCGGGGAGCAGTAGAGAAAAGTCTCCGCCTCTCACTGGCACCGTATGACCTATACAATGCCGCGGCGAGAGTTAAAATGCACCGGCGCCACCGGCAAGCTGACGTCACCATCACGGCGATGCTTTCCCAACGCAGTGACGCCCGGCACTTGCGGGCAAGTCTCCACCACACCATCGCTAACGACTTAAAGCAGCAGTTCAACATTGACCTGCGCAAGCTGCGGGTCAAGCTCACGCCGTACGACCACCAGCAAAAGGTCGCAATTGTCTAGGAGGTGCACGATGAAACTCACGGGAATTTTCGCGGTGGCTGGTTTAATCATCAGTGTCAGCTGGGTCACCTGGGGCTTTCTCCCCATGCTGGCAATCCTGCTCACCACCTTGTTTTTGGCCGCAATTGGCTACGCATTAGATATTCTAGGATACTCGCTCAACCACTTTACACGCAAACTACTGGACAAGTGCGGTAACTAACCGCGCCACAAGGAGGAACTACCATGCCTAACACTAACCAAAGTACGACCGCAACCGTTGACCAACAACTGACTTTCGACGATCAGGTGCTTGAGAAAATCGCGGGAATTACCGCTAGTCGCGTTGACGGCATTATCTCGCTGGACGGAAACGTGTTCAGCGAATTCGCTGATAAGGTAACGGCTGGCACGGATATTACCAAGGGAATCAAGGTTGACGCCGGTGAAAAGCAGGTCGCAATCAAAATGGACGCCACGATTGAATACGGCAAGGCGGCTCCCGAGATTTTCAAAACTACCTGCAAGGAGATTGCCAAGGCAGTCGAGCAAATGACTGGACTGCAATTGGTTAAGTTTGAGCTCCACATCAATGACATCAAGACTAAAGCTGAGCTGAAGGACTCTCAGAAAGCCGACAAAGTCGCTTAAATAATCAGCAGCATAGCTCAAAATCCTGCCCGAAAGCAGCCCATGGGTCACTTCCGGGCAGGATTTTTTGATTTTAATATTGGGTCAGTGTTCGAAGCCGATAGTAGCGAATATCGCTTTTGCCCGGATAACGGCAGGTCCCGCTATCATTGTATTGGTCCAAGAACTTCATCCGGTCCTGCTCGCTCGAAATCAGCTTGACCGTGAGGTGCCGAGGATGTTCAATCAGGGTCACGTTTTGTTGCGGACCGATTTGCTGGCTCAGGGAATACTTGGCAAGGGGCCGGGCCCGCCGCTGCCGCCAAAGGTTATCATACCCCCGTTTTCCCGCGCCATAGTAGTAAGCGGTGCTCTTAAACACCCGCTGATGGTGCCAGTAACTATGCTTGCCGCCGAAATAGTTGGCGTAGTCGCGGTTTCTCGTACGCACATCGTAATATTCGCTAAGAACCGTTTGCCGGTGCTGATTCTGGTAGCTAAGCTGAATTTTCCGTACGGCCGACGCGTGGAAAATATAAGTGGAATTGCTTAGCACCCCCACCAGGCTTAGAATTCCTACAATAATCAACAGGGCTACACCCAGCTTAACAAACAACTTTTTGTCGCCCAGCCAACTTTGGGGTGACAATAGTTTCAGTTTAGGTTTACCATTAGTGGTTGGAAGTTGGGTCCCGCAATTAGGGCACCGTTTTCGGTCTAACGAACACAAGCGGCCACAGTGAGGACACCTGATTGTTAGCTTATACTGGAGCTGTGCGCCGCACAGGCGGCAAAATTCCGCCTGGTCTGAGTTGATTCCATTACACTTCGGACAAATCTTCATCGCGCCACCCGCTTCCGTAAATTATTTTTAGGAGGAACTCATGCAATTTTTCAATATTCCAGCACTGCTCCCACAGTTTTATCCATCAATATTGTACTGGTTTTTCAGTGCAATTATTTTTAACTTATTGTACGGCAGTGCCTACCTGCTGTTGTTCAGTCGACTCAGTCATATCCACTTCCGCTGGTGGTACTTTATCATTGCGGGCTTCCTGTACGCCTTCGCCATCAGCCTGGTCGGCAACCTGCTGGCAATTATTTTGATGCTTATCATCATCTACTATCTTATCATTCACCGGCGGATTTCGTTTAACATTATTGGAATCCAGTATATCTACGCCAATTTTATCCTGCTGATTACTTTCGGTTGCGTTGGCTCGCTGATTACCGCCCTGTACAACGTCGTGGTCGAAGTTCCCGACTACAACTTTGTTTACTATATCCTGGGAACCCCGAAAATCATTGTCTCCTTCCTGGTCGCGTACGGGATTATCGTCGCCACCGAGAAGCTCTTCGCTCGGTATACGGACGTCGTGGCAATCCAGTACCCCATTCTGGCCTGGATTATTAACCTTCTGATGCTGACCTTCCTCTTTTACATGTACCGGGTCAACGGTGGTGGCCACCCTGCTAAGCTCCCGGTAACGATTGCGGTCACGGTTGGTTACGGAGTCGTGGCCCTGCTGGCAATCAAGGCTTTTACCAACTACTACCACTACAAGGCACTGGCCGTCAGCTTGCAGGATGAAGTTGATAACCTGCAATACTACACCAGTCATATTGAGGAAATGTACGATGAAATGCGGCACTTCCGGCATGACTACAAGAATATTTTATACAGCCTAACCGGTAGTCTGGAAAACAATGACGTGGCGGAGGCTAAGAAGGTGCTGAACCAGGTGATTACCCCGTCCGAAAAGGCCGTCACCCAAAAGGAAAGTGTCCTCGGGCAATTGAAGAACGTCCTCAACCTGGACGTTAAGAGCTTGCTCTACAACAAAGTGCTCGGGGCACTGGAAGACAACTTGAACGTCGCGGTTGAAATCAGCGAACCGGTCAAGTTCACTAACACCGTGGCGCCACTGGACCTCATCCGGATTTTATCGAACTTAATGGACAACGCGATTAAGGCCGCCAAGCAGTCGAAGGATAAGAAGGTCAGCGTCGCCCTGTTCGTTAAGAACCACCAGCAGTGGATTGTGATTGGCAACTCCACCCAGGAAAAGGCACTGAACTTACAGCAGCTTTCTAATAGCCACGGCAATCTGGAAAGCAGCCATGGCCTTGGCCTAAAGAATTTACAAATGATTTTGGCCCGTTATCCCCAGGTCCAGCATGAAGTCAGCTCCAACAACTACTGGCTAGAACAAAGCATTATTATTCCGCAGAAGTAGTTGCTGCGGCCGCTTCACTATTATCTAAAAACAGGTCCCCAGTGCTCGGCAGTGCCGAACTCTGGAGACCTGTTTGCTTTTTCTAACGGCTAGTGGGGGAAGTGCGGTAACTCCCCCTCCTCATCCCACCATTTACTTGCCCGTGTTAACCACGGTAAACCGCTCCTGGTGGAACTGCGGCACGAGGATTTCCTTCACGATTACCTCCGCCATCGTCCCGGTGGTTACCTTCGATTCACCCTGACCATTGTAGAGTAATGTATCCTTACCAAGTTGATAGCTGGCCGCCGGCCCCGGCTCAAACGTTGCCGCTGGCGAAATTCCGACCCAGTCGACATCCGTGATTGTTTCTAGGTACTGGAGCTCCTTTAACTGCTGGCGCGGCGTATTGATCCAGCTAGAGGAAGCCGGTATTTTTTCAAGGTCATCCACGAAGAGGTGCTCGTCCTCCCCAGTTTGCAGGCTCCCCGCACCCAAGATGAAGATTAGCCGAATCTTGTTTTTGCGGGCCAAATTAACCAGCTTTTCGGCCAGCTTGAGGTGCCGGTCCGCGTCTGCCGGATTGGTTCCGAAAGCATCGACAATTACGTCAAACCGTGACAGGAGGCTATCCGTCATCGCGAAAATGTCGCCGCTGAGGAGCTGGACGTCATCCCCCAGGACCTCCTTCGCCTTCTTCTCGTGGCGAACAATTCCGATCGGGTTCAGGTCCTGTGTTGCCGCCACCAGTTTGTAAATCGTGCGCCCGGCCATGCCCGAAGCACCAATTATTCCAACTTTGATCATTAAACGTCACTCCTTATTTTTATAATTATCGTTATATAAATTTTATCATCTAACGGCTCGATTTCAAAAGAAAAGGCCTTAATAATCGGCTGGCCGCCGAGCCGGAACGCAAAAAAGGAGCGTGACGATGAAGCCATCTAGTGGCTTCCGTCACGCTCCTTTGCCTGTTCTAAGCTAACGTTTAGTTTTTTCCGGTCACGCTTGCCAAGACCGAACAGTCCCAGCAGGCTAGCAGCGGCTAGGCCCGCAATCGCCAGACGATTAGTATCATTACCAGTTTGTGGCAATGTTGCTTTCCGATTGGCAGTGTTGCCTTGGCCCGGCAGTTGTGCCCCAGCGAGTTGACCAGCGGATTGGGCAGTCCCAGTGGTTGCACCAGTGGCGGCACCATTCTGGGTGTCCCCAGCACCGTTTTCACTAGCTGGAATTACTACCGCGTTAATCGCTGCAATTCCATCATTCAGAGCCGTTGTAACAGCACTGTCCGTAATGGCTTGGTTGATGGCGTTCTTTGCCTGTTGAGCTAAACTATCAACTTCGCTGTTCAAGGCAGCCTTTTGCGCGTCCGTCAGGCCAGCGGCGTTAATTGCGGCCTGAATCTGGTCTGAACTAGCGGCCTGGTTATCTAATACCGCCTGTCCACTGCTAATTGCGTTAGTGTAACTCGTTTGCTCAGCACTTCCAGCCGCGGTGTAGTTAGAAGATTTTTTAATGGTTGGCGCTTCGTCAACTAAGTCCTTCAATTCAGTCTTGTAAGAAGCTGCCATCCACTCGTTCACTGACTTTGGCCCCTGGGTATCAGACGGCACAAAGTCTTTGGCCGCGTAAATACTAACCTGGTCCCCAGCGCTTAGTTGACCAAGGTTAACCGAGAAGCTGCCATCGGTCCCAGTCTTAGCAGAATATAAATCGTTGGTTGTAGATACGTTGCCCGCCTGGTTAACAGTGTAGAGTTCCTAACTATCTGTTGGATCAACCTGGTGGACCGTCCCATTAATGATAATGTAAACGTATGCGCCCTGTTGGTCAGCAGTATTAGCGTTGCCGCTCATTGTATAAGTGCCGTCGGCGTTCTTAACAAACTTGACATTAGTCAAGTTAACCTCTTCACCCGCGGCTATTAAGCTAATCTTGTTCTTAGCAGCGTTGCCCGCGGTCCGCGTGGCCGTGGCTTCATCATAGCTCGTGACCTTGGTAACGGTTGGGTTGCCATTCTTATCATAGATAGTATCAATCTCGCCAATTGGCTGACCAGTGGCCGACGTTTTGACCCCGGTGAATTGAACCTTACCGTTTTGGATAGCAGTGGCCCCATCCGGCATTGAAATGTTAAATAGCTCTGGCTGCGCAGATGTAAAGGTACTGCCACTACCAAGGACAATGGCGGTGGCCTTCGCACCATCCTCAGTTACATCAAAGGTCCCGTGATGACTAATGGCAATTTTACTCTTACCATTGGAAGAAATGATTGGACCAGTGTAATTAGTACCCATGTTGGTGACGTTGACCTTGAATGAACCTCCGTTGACGTTGATTGCAGCAGTCCCGTTGATGTATACGGGAACGTAATCTGGCCGTGAATAGTTAGATTGTCCTGCGGAGTTGATATTCAAGTTACCGTTGACGTTCAGTGTCGCCTCGGAGTTCAGGTAGAGAGCTCCAGAAAGATCCTTATCGCTGGCATCCTTAACGAGGTTGATGTTTAACGTCGCACCCTTATCAATGTTTAAATTAGTAGTACCCTTGGAAGCAATTGCCCGCGCAATTATCCCCATTCCGATACCATTAAGGGGTTCAGGGTTCCCCTTCGAGTGGGGGTCAATCGTGACGTTGGCACCGTTTTGGACATCAATCGTTGTAGTCCCGCCATCAATTTCAAGGACGTTTGAATTAGTAGTCGTGAGCGTCACGGTACTGCCGCTGGCAAAGATAATCTGATTATTACCACCCTCAAATTGGAGGATCTGTTGGGTGTTCCCACCTTGGCTAGTCCGGGTCTTGCCGTCGAGCGGGCCCACATAGGAACCAACAGCAGTCGCATTAACATTATTCTTGAAGGTCACCGTAGAATTAATGCTTGGCTTCGTGTAAACCAGCTGGGAACCAGTAAAGTCTACATTGTCGAAGACGTAGCCGCCCGCGTTATAGATTATCCCCCAGTAACTACGGTCATAGAGGTTTAAGTCTTTAAAGGTAACGCTATTCTGGGTGTTCATGTCAAACGAGTAACCCGCGAAATCAATGGTGTGCTTTACGCCGTCAGTCGCGGACTGGATTACGATGTCCCGTTTGTTTTTGATAGCCTTCTCGGTGTACTGGGCATCCGTAACGCTTCCTAAATTAATATCATTAGCAACATTAATCGTCGTTGCGGTCCCGTTTTGGAGGGCGTCAATCAGTCCATTAGCATCAGTAACAGTCGCGGCACGCACTACTAAGGATGATCCTGAAAGATACAATTACCACATTGATAATCGCAACAACAGAATTAAACTACACAGCTATATCTTAGATACCACAAAAAACGCAAGCGGCGAACTCCTGGTTTCAGATTTTGATTCTTCAACTATGCATGCCACATTTAAGGATTCTCCATCATGGGAAATTGATGACCAATCTGATTATAATTTACACTTTAAGCTAACCAAAATTGGTACAGTTAAATAGCATAATATATCATGACCAAAAATAATAAAATCATCATCTGGGCCCTTTCGCTCATTGCCGTGCTACTGTGCGCCATCCTCTTCTTCATGTTAGGAACCCAGAGTTCACGACACTCCTTGCCGTATTCAGCCAAAAAGATAAGCAAGACCGTTAATCAAGGGGCCCTGACACAGTCTTCAACCAAGCCACAGTCTGACCAAGCGAAGTTCACCAACGAAGAAATTGCGACAATGGCATTGGCCGACCTAGGGCAGGCAGGTACAATTGACCAAAAGCTAGCTGACGTGCTAACCGAAACCACCGACCAAGTTGACCCCCGACAGGAAATATTGATGCAGATCAAGCCTCTAAGTGATAATTCATTCCAGTTTCAGGAGGGAACAGCAAGGTCGACAAGGCTAATTATTACTATCAATGGTGATACTGTTGATCATAAAATTTCTGATATGCTCAGGGAACACAGCGAAAGCTCGATGAACAAAGCTGACCTGGTTAGCCGGTACCGCGATAAACAGGCTCAGGTCGATGCAATCATTCAAAAGATTAACTATAATGACCAACATACGACTGAAATCAACCAAGAACTAATGGAGGACGTGGTGAGCGGAAAGGATGACTAATTGATAATGAAAAAGGCAGATTGTAAAATTTAAGTTGAACATTTTAATTTGAGGCATTCAAGAAATTAGGGATTCTCACATCCCGAGTAAAAAGGTAAATTCAGTATGCATAACTTGATTTTTCTGACAGATTTAGAAAGTGCTGACTTGGACCCGTATGTGCGGCTCACTGAGGCCCAGCTTTTTCATGCCCGGGGTCCGCAGCCGGGTTTATTTATTGCGGAAAGCCCAAAGGTGATCGAACGGGCCTTACGAGCGGGGTACCGCCCAGCGTCCCTGCTGGTAGAAGAGAAGTTCTTAAATCGTGACCTAGCGGACCTAGACCATGAAATGGCGACAAATCAGACGGAAGGGCTAGGCCAAACGCCAATCTACGTTGTCAACAACACCTTGCTTCGCCAACTATCTGGTTATAATCTTTTACGGGGTGCGCTGGCCGCAATGTACCGTGTGCACCGGCCCACCCTCAATGACTTTTTGGCTGCAATCCCACACGCACACCCACGGATTGCAATCCTTGAACGAATCGTTAACCCAGCCAACATCGGGGCAATCTTTCGCTCGGCGGCGGCCCTTGGCATCGATGGGGTCATCGTCACCAGCGACTCCGCCGACCCCCTTTACCGGCGCTCTTCGCGGGTTGCAATGGGAACCGTTTTTCAAGTCCCCTGGACCTATATCGATGCCCAAACCTGGCAGACGGAAGGGATTAACCTGCTCCATCAGTTGGGATACCAAACGGCCGCCATGGCACTGCGCCACAACACCGTGCGGATTGACGCTCCGCAACTGGCGAAGGTCGACAAGCTGGCCATTATCCTGGGCTCGGAAGGTCCGGGGTTGAGAGAACAAACAATCGCTGAGAGTGATTTTACAATTAAGATTCCCATGACCACCGGGGTCGATTCCTTGAACGTTGCGGCGGCCTCGGCACTGGCGTTTTGGGAACTTGGGAACCGTCCGAGCTAATAATATAGCAAAACCGAACCATCAATTTTGGCACAATTGTGGTTCGGTTTTTGTTTTGGCAGATTGTAAGAAATAACTTGAACGAATTTAATGACGTAGGTTAAGCAAGAAGATCTCGATTGGTGTATGCCAATTAAGACATTTAAGTGGCCGGAAATTCAAATACCAATTAATTTGAATCAGCTTGTGATCGCTTAACTCTTCAATGGCTTGACCTTTGGGAATAAAGCGTCGTAAAACTCGGTTACGGTTCTCATTACTGCCGCGTTCATGTGGTGAATAAGCATGGGCAAAATAAA
>NHCFJ05603__coassemble_917_pt1 | contig 17138 bp, 14 predicted proteins | sample NHCFJ05603__metabat2_low_PE_008 | metagenome-assembled genome bin NHCFJ05603
AGCTCTATTTCAAATTAATTAAGCGAATTGACTTCGCAAATGTTTTTGCTTCAGTCACCGAAGTGACCGAAGGCCCTACACATTTGATTCGTCGAAACTTTGTTCAGTTTTCAAAGGTCTACCATGTAAGTTAAAATTAACCTAACTTACAAATTTATTATACCAACTTATTAAATGATTGTCAATAGCTTTTTTCGAATTAGTCATCAACTGCTTATCAATAAGTCAGCTTATATATAATATCATCTCGTCAAATACTCGTCAACACTTTTTTATATATTTTATGAAGTGCTGCATTCAGGCTATCGTTATCAGGTTTTGACGTGTTTAACAGCAAATTCATTTTTCTATTCTCAAATAGCTATCTCCATCTAGTTATTGAAACCAGATTACAAGAATTCCACTGAGATAGTTTGTGAACTTGCCAGCGCACCAATCAAAAAGCAGATAACTTATTTGTCAGAGACAACAGTTATCTACTTTAGTTTATTTTGTAGTTAATTGCAAGAATTATTTTTGATTTTCTGGTTCCCGAATCATTAATTACGAAGACAAATGCGATAATTGCCAATATTAATGTAAAGCAAAAGCCATAATGGGCACCAGTGGTAAAGCGAGCAGCCGCGGTACCAGCCGTCCCCCGTCTTCCAAGCTCAAGCAGGCTTGTCGCTACCGCCGTTGCAACTGCTCCAACAATTTGCTGCATAGTATTCAAAATTTTGCTCCCGTCGTTTGATGATATTCCCGGCAGCGCATTTAGGGCACTGGTCTGCGAAAGCGCCATAAAGAGCGGACACCCAATCATCAAAATTACGTGGGCAGCGATAACAAAGGTCACCGTAGTCCGCGTACTCGTAGTCAGCAACATTAGAACCCCAACTAGGGCGAGTACAACGCCAACAAGCGCAGGACGCTTTGCCCCAACGTTGTCATAAAGATGCCCCGCAACGGCAGAGGTAATTGCGTTCCTCACTCCCCCAGGCAGCATAATCATCCCCGCCATTGCAACCAGCAACAGGAGGCCATTTTGAATGTACATCGGCAGTAAATACATTGAGGATAAAATAATACCAAAGTCAAGCATTACTAACCCCGTCCCAATAGCGAAAGCACGGTGTTTAAATATCCGTAAGTTGAGGATTGGCTCTGCTAAATGCAGCTGACGGTGGGTATAGAACGCCAGGACTACAACGCCAGTGGCCAATGCTGTAATAACAGGAACGGACAGCCAACCAAAGCGGCTTGACAGTGAGGCCCCGATTACTAACCCCGAACACCCAATTGCTGATTCTACTATTGATAATCCATCTACGTGGGGACAGGTAATGTTGCCAACGTTCTCTAATGAGGTAATCGCAAAAAGCAGGGCAATTGCCAGAAAGGGAATGAAGAGCCAAAAGATCCAGTTCCAGGAGAGCTTTCCTAGAATCAGCCCGGTCAAAGTCGATCCAACTGCTGGCGCAAACATAATTACCAGCGCGCACATCCCCATTACAGCGCCAATCTTTTGTGGCGGGAAGATTTGCATAACCACCGCAAACATTAATGGAAGAATCAATCCAGTACCAATCCCCTGAATCATCCGGCCAACCAGTACTACCGCAAAACTGCTCCCCAATGCGGAAATTGCTGCTCCAATGATGAAGTCGCTCAGAGCAAAAATAATTACCTGGCGAGTAGTAAACCAGCGGTTAAGCAAGCTCGACAACGGCAAGACGATTCCAATCACTAACATATACCCGGTTACCAGCCACTGAATGGTTCCGGTATTTACTTGGAGGGCTTGCACCAGAGTCGGCAGGGCAATATTTAATGACGTTTCACTAAACATCCCCACAAACGCACCAAGCAGCATGCTCATCATCGCTAATTTCGGATGGTGAACGCTTATTAGCGGACCATTCTTTCGTATTTTTTCCATATAATAACCACTCTCCTCTTCTTTAATATGCACAAGTGGTTACTCTAGCCAATTCAGCTAATTTTCGTAAGTATTTTCTATAATATCTTCAATAATAAATAGTTCCTATTAATTAAATTAAGTTCGACGCTAAAATTAAATTATAGTTAGAATTTTAATTGACTTCTCACTTCACCCATGATAAATTATTAACCATCAAAAAGAGGAGGCAGGACAATGTCATTTACTAACCGTCATCAATTAAACGTCATTATTATCCGGATCATTAACTAGGTGATACGGATAATTTGACGTGTTCGTATCACCACCACGGCGATACGAACGGTGACCAGTAATTGGCATTCCTTGTCAAGCCGGTGAGCTGTTCAGCAGCACACCGGCTTTTTATTTTCCCAAAGGTGGTGAGCAAGATGGAAAGCGACATTAGCAGCCCTTAACTTCACAAGATTAATTAATAGAAAGAGGTATTAAAATGGAAAATTCAGTATTAACAACCACAACCCGCCCCAAATTCAAACGCGACCCCGTGAAGACCGTCATTCTCGCTTCGATGATGGGAACCGCCATTGAGTTCTTTGACTTTTACGCGTACGGTACCGCTTCGGCAGCCTACTTCCCGCGTGTATTCTTCCCCCAGATGACTCCCGTCCTGGCGACAATCCTAAGCCTGTTGACCTTTGGGGTGGCCTTCGTTGCCCGACCTGTCGGCTCCTTTCTCTTCGGCCATTTTGGTGACCGGCTAGGACGAAAGAAGACCCTCGTCCTTTCCCTCCTGGTCATGGGGGTTGCGACCGTTGCCATTGGTTTTATCCCCGGCTACTCGGTCATCGGTGTCTGGGGAGCCGTCCTCCTCTGTCTCTGCCGGTTTATCCAGGGAATCGGCCTCGGGGGTGAATGGTCCGGTGCCGTATTGGTAGCAACTGAAAACGCCCCGGCTAACCGGCGGGCCCTCTACGGCGCCTTCCCAGAAGTCGGTGCGCCAATCGGGTTCTTCATCTGTAATGGCTTATTCTACCTATTAGAAAACTGGCTCACTCCCGCCCAAATGACCGCGTTTGGTTGGCGAATTCCATTTTGGGCGTCCGCAGTCCTCGTCGTCATCGGGCTCTACGTTCGCCGGCGACTCCAAGAAACGCCCCTGTTCAAGCTCGCCCAGGAAAAGAACAACGTTACCAAGTCACCGCTACGGGCGGTTTTCAAATCCAACTGGCGGGAAATCCTCAAGGGAACTTTCATCATGGGAGCTACTTACGCCATGTTCTTTACCCTGACGACCTGGTCGCTTTCCTACGCCACTACGGCCCTTGGTTTTAGTCACGCCGAATTTCTCCTGCTCCTAATGGGGGCCATCGTTGAATTCGCAGTTCTGATCATGCTGACCTCAGTCCTTGCCGACCGGGTTGGCCGGAAAAAAGTCCTGCTCACCGCGTCTGGTGCCCTCGTTGTTTTCTCCCTCGTCTTTCCGTACTTCCTCCAGGGCCAGCACAACATGAGCGGAATGCTCCTCTTCCTTGGATTGGGCTTTGTGATCATGGGAACCCTCTACGGTCCGGTCGGCGCCGTCTTGCCAGAGCTTTTCCCGACAAAGGTTCGCTACTCCGGTGCCGGAATCACCTATAATCTGGCCGCCGTAGTTGGTGCTGCCGTAGCCCCCTCCGTCACCACCTGGCTAATCAGCCGCTTTGGCCTTTACTCGGCCGGCTACTACATGTTTGCCCTCGCCGTGGTTTCCGTGATCGCCTGGCTGCTGACCAAGGAAACTAAAGACGTTGATTACACCAAGTAGCCGTTTGACCTTTTTTCTTCATTAAAGAACGCTTATAATAGTCAGCAATCATACTATTGGAGTGAGAGTTTACATTGAAGAAAATTATTTATCGGTTTCTAGCCACGCTCGGTGTGGGCGTTTGTTGCCTCGGCTATGCGGCAAACGTGCATGCTAGCCAGATGCGCACCCCGATCGACTGGCAAAAGTCATCAGAAACGGGTGCCTATCCGGACCTGGCTAAGACGCCCGACCTCTGGCTCAGGGTCAGTCTCAAGCACAACCGGACCTACGTGTACAGTGGGCATAAGTTAATCTACACGATGTACAGTACCGCTGGAAAGTTTCAAAAGGACCCGAAAAGCGGCAAGGTCAAGAGTGTTACCCCCACTGGCACTTTCCAGGTTCAGCCGACCCGTGGCGACTGGGTTTACAACCCGGACCTGAAGCTCGGGGCCAACTACTACGTTTCCTGGAACGGTAACTACCTCTTCCACACCGTCGTTACCGGCCCTGACCACCACTATATCAAGTCGGAAGCTGCCAAACTCGGTAAAAAGCCTAGTTCTCCCGGCTGTGTCTGCCTCTCCGTCCCAGACGCAAAATGGTTAGAAAGCAGCTTGCCGACCGGAACCAAAATTGTTGTTGATAACTAAGAATGCACCCGCCTTTTAACGAAAAAGGCGGGTGTTTTGTTGTCAACCCAGCCTTAATTTAAAATAAATTTATTTGTTTTAAGCGATAACCGATTAATGAAATTTTCCATTTGTTTAAACAATGATTAAGTGATAACCGAGTGTGTCCGCAAATTGGTCTGACCAATTTATTACAAGGTTTTATAACAACGAAATGACGATTCATGCACTGAAATGACAGTGTTTAAAGCTCCTGTCCACCATTCAGTCAGGATTACCTTTGCCACCATTTTGGTCAACCATTGACCGGATGGTGGTCTTTTTATGTTCCCTTTCACTTGATTACTCAATCCAGGCTTCCTTCGTTTAAAAATGAGCAACTACTTATCGGTCAATATAAAAGAATTTATATAATAGCCCTATATTATTTAACGAATCGGCATATAATCATAGTTGAAGAGTGAATTTCAGTTTATATTTCGTTCACAAATTAACCAGGGAGATTATACTATGATTAGTAAAAAAATCGCGAGGGAAGCCCTCTCAACAATTGCCGTTTTGACCACTGCCACCGCGCTGGGTATTGCCACCAGCACCAGTGCCAAAGCTGATTCTAATAACAGCACCCTGATAATAGCGCAGTAACTACTAATACAAACGAAGCGCAAAGCCAGCAACAGGCCACTGTTAGCGCGCAATCAGCCGCTAATACTGCCGTTGCCACTGCAAACACCATCCAGCAGCAAAAGACCGCCGTTGGTGATGCCCAGGCATCCCAAACCACGTCCCAGAAAAATCTCGCTAATGCGCAGGACGCACTAACAACTGCCAACCAAAATTTAGCCGCCGCACAGAATAAAGTTAATCAATTGCAAAACAAAATTGATTATTATGCTAACACTAGGGCAATGCCAACGTTTACTTTTACTCCAGAGCAAACGGCAGCGACGCAACGGTTCATTAACGACGTGGCGCCAATCATGCGGAGTGGCAACTTCAACTCAAATGACGTTTATCGGCTGAGCAGTTTCGCCTCTTAGCAGGCAGCAATAACCACACGCCAGGGACTTAACTGGCAGGATCAAAACGGGGACGACCAAAAGATTATCCTCGACCTGGACCACCTCACCGCGGACCAAGTTAATACCTTATCAAAGTTTACCGCAGCCATCCTGAACCAAGTCCGGCAGCAGCTCGGCATTGCCGGAACGGTTGGTACGGCGGTTACCACTTCCGGAATGGGCGACGTTGCCCAAGAAGTCGCAACCTTGTACGGTGAGCGGACCGACACTGCTGCCCACCACTATATCTACGCCCTCAAGAAAGCTGCCTTTGATCACGGCATGACCAACCAGTACGCTACTGCCGCAGATATGGTTACCCGGGGCAGCAACAGCCTCGGTGAAAGTTTGCTAACCGACGGGAACGTTAATTACACTAACCGGATGACGATGGCCCAGGCAAAGAATGCAATTGCCAGGGCTGTTAACGACATGCTGTTTAATGACCGCGGTTCCGCGATGGGCCACGCAATGTCGCTGCTCGGGGTCTACTCCATCCTTCCTGATTCCCAGGGGCGGACGGTCGACTACGTCGGCACTAGCATTTCCTACAACAACATCAACTTTAATACCGACCGGCCTGACAAGGCCCCGAACGTTTATCCGTCCCACCTGATTCACTTCATGCAGTACACGTCTTAGGAAATTGCCAGCCACAATTCCGCCAGTGAACGTGCTAAGCAGGCCCAAAGCGGTCTCACCCACGTACTTGATGAATACGGCGACATTGCCGACCTGGCAGCTCTGGAATAGGCACTCGACGACATCGCAGTCGCTCGGGGCAAATACTACCGGGCACAAACAGTCCAAGCAAACGCCCAAAAGGCCCTTTCAACTGCTCAGGTGGCCCTGCAAACAGCTACCAGCGACTACCAAGATGCCCAGGAAAAGCCGAACCAAATGCAGGCTGACCAAGGCATTTCGCTTAGTGACGCCCAAAAGTATAGCAACCTGGTAATGCACCGTAACCGCCGGCCAGTCCACGAGTGCGCCACAGATTGCGAACGGCTTCATCAACCCTGTTAACAGCCAAGCTGCCCAAATCTTTGCGGCCTTCGCAAACGAACCAGGCGCCGAAATTCCGTACGGCACCACTGCCAGCTGGGCTGACGCGAGCCAATTAGCAGTCGACACCCAACGAGCAGGCAACTACGCCGAGGATGTCTTAATCAGCTTCCCAGATGGTTCCACGACCACTATCCAAGCAGCGCTGACTGGTCAACCGGCAGCAGTAACTCTAACGGACAGCAATAAAGCAGCCAACAGCCTGACAGCGACTCCTACTAGCCAGGGGCAAGGCACGGCAACTGCCACGCCACAAGCGACCCTGTTAACAGCCGGTAGCCAACAGCAGGGGGCGGTAACGCCAGTCAACGCATCAGCCACGGCAACCAGCACAGCAGCAACCGCTCACTCGACTACTTCAACGACGGCTGCCAGCCTGAACGCGACTACCAGTCACCGTACAACTGACGGCCAGGCCCAACTACCACAAACCGGGAGTCAGCAAGCAGCCGGAATGGGTGCCCTGGGGCTCCTTGCCGGAATGTTCAGCGGCCTGCTGGGATTGAAGAAGCAACGGGACTAAACCATGCATTTCAAATTAAGGGGCCGGTGCCCAAGCAAACGGGACCGGCTCCTTAATTAATTTAAAATTAAATGTTGACAAGTTAAAATGAGAATGTTTTAATAATATCAACATTAACGGAAAGGAACGAATAATCATGACTCACAACTCATTGAATAACAGTGTCAAGTATTATAACAGCTATGCTTACTTGTAATGTCTGCGCCAACTTAGGTGCGGACAGGGACGTTCGCACCTAAGCAGAGCTGTATTCAGTGAGGTCTTTGCTAGGTGTCTACAATCTAGCAAGGGTGAGTGCTTTTTTAGAAAGTCGTTTATTCATTTCCCGTGAAATGAACACCAGCTAGGTTGAGCAATGTCTCAAAGTCTAGCTGGTGTTTTTTCGTTTAAGCATAGGGAGTGAAATCAATGTCAATCTTTAAAAAATCATCTCAAGATGCCGAACCTACCTTTGGCTTCGGCGAAAGCCTCGCGGTCCTGATTGTAATCTTATGTATCCTTGGTTACCTGATTATCTTTAAGCAGCAAGAACCCCAGGCGCCGCTGTTCATCGCCTTCATCCTGCTCGCCGTTTACGGTAAGCTGCGCGGCTTCAAGTGGGACACCGTCATGGAGGGAATGCGGAGCGGACTCCGGGCCGGGGTCGATCCGCTGGTTATCTTTCTCTCCATCGGGGTCCTGATTGCCACCTGGATCTTCTCCGGGACCATCCCCACCATCATGTACTTTGGTTTTAAGATTATCTCCGTCCAGTTCTTCCTGCCGACGGTTTTCATCGTCTGCACCCTGGTCGGGGTGGCCTGCGGCAGCTCTTTCACCACGGTTTCCACGATGGGGATTGCCTTCATCGGTATCGGGGCGACGTTAAAGATTAACCCGGGGCTGACCGCCGGGGTCATCGTCTCCGGAGCCTTCTGCGGTTCTAACATCTCCCCACTGTCCGGAACGACTAATCTCGCCGCCAGTGTCGGCCAAATCAGTATCTACGAACACATCCGTTCCCTGCTGATCACCGATATTCCAACCTGGGCAATCTGTGTCGTCCTCTACACCGTCCTCGGTTTGAATTCCAAGCAGGTCAGCCTTAACGCCGTCCACCAGATGATGGACGGCCTGGCAGATGGCTTCTGGATTTCCGGCTGGGCCCTCCTCCCAGTCGTCCTCTTGATTATCCTGGCAATTTTACAAGTACCGGCCATCCCCTCCCTGGGTCTTGGCTCCCTTTTCGCCGCCGCCCTGGGCTGGATTCACGCCCCGTCAACTAGCATTACCGCCATCACCAAGACGATTATGATGGGCTACGTTTCCCACACCGGCAACAAAACAATCGACGCCCTGCTTTCCAAGGGTGGGATCTCCAGTATGCTGACCTCGCTGGCCTTGATTGTCTTTGCCCTGGCCCTAGGTGGTCTCCTGATTAAGTTCAACATCATCAACGCCATCATCGACCACCTGTCCGGAATCGTGAAGACCGCTGGCCGGCTGACTCTGGCAACCGCCATCACCTGTATCGGCGTCAACCTGATGGTCGGTGAACACTACCTCGCCATCATCTTGCCGGGGCAGTCATTCCTGCCCGCCTTTGACAAGCTCGGGCTGAAGCGGAAGTACCTCACCCGGATCCTCAACGATGCCGGGGCGGCCGTCAACGCAATCGTGCCGTGGAGTGTTTCCGGGGTCTTCATCGCAGGTGCCCTGCAGATCAACCCGCTCAAGTTCATCCCCTGGGCCTTCTTCCCGTTTTTGGTTACGATTTTGACCATCATCGTTGGCTTCTTCCTCAAGCCAAGTAAGCAAAAAGCAACTGTTTAAAAGCAATAACAAACTCCCCCATAGTTTCCGGATTAATGGGGGAGTTTGTTATTTTGCAATTAGCTAAAATTCAAATGGGGTACTGGTTTCGTAAAGAAAGCGGTTTGGTAAAGCAAGATTGCGATCCCTACTAATAGCCAACCAAGCCCAACAAGCTTTGCGCTAAGAGCTAAGTTAAGGAAAATCCATAAACTTACTCCAAACCCGATTAAAGGTGAGATAAGGTACCTAACCACATTGTTTAAACCCTTATTTGGATTCTTAATAAAGAACCGCCAGATTACTGCTAAATTAAGTAGCAAAAACCCAAAGAGTGCCCCAAATGACACTAAGTTAGAAACGGTATCTTGATTTAGTGTTAGTGATAATACTAATGATGCTAATCCGACAAAGATGATTGCCACCCAGGGTGTCCGGTACTTAGGATGAAGAAAGGCTAACTGGCGAGGAAGAATTCCATCACGGCCCATAGCATATAAGATCCGCGAAATGGCGGTCTGCCCTTCTTGTCCACCGGCTAAACCAAATGACAATACTACTACGATGTCAGTAATTCGTACTAAGTTAGGACCGCCAACCGCGTTTAAGATGCTTGAAAAAGCTGTATTAGGGTTAAGTGCCTGATAATTAGGCCACACCCATCCTGCAAGCAAAGTCGTAATTACAAATAATAATCCAATTCCCAAGATTGCACCAACGATAGCCCTCCCCACCGAATGACAAGGATCATTGGCTTCCTCAGCCAAAGTGCTAATGGCATCGAACCCTAAGTAAGAAACAATCACAATCCCCGTTGCTTGCAAAACACCATTAAAGTTAAACTGGGTAGGATTATACACAGCAACCACGTTAGGATGGATCTGTCCTAGGACTAACAATCTGACTACGCCGACCAAATAAATTCCCAAAACTAAAATCTGCAGGCCAAATAAGACCCAGGAAAACTTGGCAACGATGTTAACCCCGGCAAGGTTAACTATTGTATTAAAAACAACAATTCCAACAACCCAAACCCAAGTAGGGATTAGCGGCAAAAGTTCGTGACCAAAGGAGGCCGAAATTAAATAAGTGATTGTCGGGATTAAAATATAGTCAAGCGTAATCCCCCAGCCACCTAAAAAGCCTAAGCTCGGATTAGTTCCTCGTTGAACATACGTATAGACTGAACCAGCATAAGGATAATGTTGAGCCATCGTTGCATATGAAAAACCAGTAAACAGCATTGCAATCATTCCTACCAAATACGCTAATGCAACCATTCCATGGGCTGGGGTAAGAAATGAACCATAAAAGGCCACTGGAGCTACTGGAATCATAAAAATAATCCCATAAATTATTAAATCCTTAGTTGAGAGCGACCTTACTAATCTTACTTCCTCTTTGCTTTCCATTTTCCATACCTCCTCAAAAGAAAAACGCCCCAATAGCCAAACAGCTATTGGGACGCCCGTAACGTGTTACCACCCATTTTCTACACTATAAAGTGTACTCTACCAGAACAATTATTCTGCAATCAGTGATAACGGTGATCAACCCGTTAGCCATTTACGAACCTAGCTCGCTCATAGCCAAAAATCCTCAAGTAAAGGAAACCATCTTCACTAACTCCAATATATCCGGCATCTCAGCATTTACCGTTCTCTGTAATAATTAAAAGTAAGTTACTCATTTCCTAATGTTTTTTTAATGTATGGCCCATATCATAATCACTACTTTGATGCTTGTCAAGCACTATATTAAAATTATTATTCTTACTAGTTTTCCCTACCTCTAAGTAGCAAAATAGCATTATTTTTTATTAGCTATTTAGTTAAAAAGAATTTCAAAAAGGGGTTGACGATCAGGTTTCAGGCAGGTATGATAATGGCAATTCAATTAGAAAATGCTATGAAAAAGATGAGTAATGTTGACGAGTGACCCCCAGCGAGTCGGGAATGATGGGAACCGATGGCACGACCAACATGAAGATGGTCTTGGAGCAAGTGATTGGGTGGCGAGCGGCAGCCGTAAGCGACCCACGAGTGGCGACCGTTATCCCGCCGGGGTTTACCCGCTAACGTTGCGGGTGTACCTACTGAGGATCAGGCTGGAAAGCCTGGTTAAATTAGGGTGGTAACACGTTAATTTCCATAAACGGAGTGACGTCCCTAGGAAGAGCAGCAGAACGCTTTTCCTAGGGACGTTTTTTAGTTCCCAGACTTGAACCCATCTGTCTTGAAAGGGGTAAACAACTATGACTCAATCAACCTTAACCGCACCATTTCGTTATGACATCGTTGGCAGTTTTCTCCGTCCCCAAGCTTTAAAGGACGCCCGAGCAAAATTTCAAGCGGGCCAGATTTCTCAGGAAGAATTGACCGCCGTTGAGAACCAGTGGATTGCCGACCTCATCCAAAAGGAAAAGGCGGTTGGCTTGCACGCGGTAACCGATGGTGAATTCCACCGCAGCTGGTGGCACCTCGACTTTCTCTGGGGCCTAAAGGGCGTCAAAAAGTACGACTACCGGGAAAGCTACAAATTCCACGGTGCTAAAACGCGGACGGACAACGCCGAACTTTCTGGCCGCGTCGCCTATAACCCTGACCATCCCTTCTTTGCCGCCTTTAAGTACACCCAGGAGCAGGCCGGCGACGACGCCATCGCCAAGCAGACGATTCCTTCACCGACCCTGCTCTTCCGTGATAACCGTTCCGACAACTGGCCCCAATTCTATGACCAGCGAGCCGACTACCTAACCGACCTCGCCACGGCCTACCGGAAAACGATCCAGCACTTCTACGACCTCGGCTGTCGCTACCTGCAAATCGACGACACCACCTGGGCCTTCCTCATCAGCAAACTCAACGAGACCAAGGACCTGCCGGAAGAGCACGCCAAGTACACCAGCCTGGCGGAAGATGCAGTGACCGTCATCAATGGCGCCCTCAAAGACCTGCCAGACGACCTCTCCGTCACCACTCACATCTGCCGGGGGAACTTCAAGTCAACCTTCCTCTTCTCCGGCGGGTACGCCCCCGTTGCCAAGTACCTGGCCCAGCTCAACTACGATGGTTTCTTCCTCGAATACGACAACGACCGGTCAGGTGACTTCTCACCACTGGCCACCATTTGGAACCAGCGTCCTAACGTCCGGATCGTACTCGGCCTGATCACCTCCAAGTCTGGTGAGTTGGAAGATAAGCAAAAGATCATCGACCGGCTCCACGAAGCCGCCGAGCACGTCCCGTTGACGAACCTCTGTCTGAGTCCGCAGTGCGGCTTTGCCTCCACGGAAGAAGGCAATATTCTGACCGAGGAGCAGGAATGGGCCAAGTTAAAACTGGTTAAGGAAATCGCCGATGAGGTTTGGCAATAACAGAAAGGAATGTTGAAAATGTCAGTTCAAGCAAGTTCAGTTCAAACATTGGTTAGTAAGTTAAAGGAGCAGACCTGGGTGGACTTAACCCATTCGTTTGGCCCGGAAAGCCCCCGCTTCCCCGAATTCCAGCCGGCTGAATTTAAGACGCTGTTCACCCATGCGGATGGCTTCTTCGTTAAAGAATATACATTCCCTGGCCAGTACGGGACCCATATCGACCCACCCGTTCATTTTTACAAGGATGACGAACGCTACGTCGAGGATCTAGCGCTCAAGGACCTGGTGCTCCCGCTAGTTGTCATCGACCTTCACCAGGAAGTCGCGGAGAACCCCGACCGGAGCCTGACCGTTAAGGACATTCAAGCCTGGGAGAAAAAGCACGGTGAAATCCCGGCCGGCTCATTCGTCGCCCTGCGGACCGACTGGGGAAAGCGCTGGCCATCCCAAGAAAAGTTTGAAAATAAGGATGCCCACGGGCAAAACCACTACCCCGGCTGGTCACTAGACACGCTCAAGTACATTTACGAAACCCGGCACGCCACCGCTAACGGTCATGAAACCTTCGACACGGATACCGCGACCGAACAGCAGGACGGCCTGGTTGGTGAATATTACGTCCTGTCCCACGGTCACTACCAGGTCGAACTGCTCGACAATTTAGATCGGGTACCCGCTACCGGAGCAGTAATCTTTATCTCCGTTGCCAAGCCAGAAAAGGCCCCGGGCTTCCCGGTCAGAGCATTTGCAGTCTTTGAAGAAGGTAAAAAATAATTTTATTGACAGCATTCAACCACTTCTATCAGAATATCCATGTAAATAATTTTTCATCGGAGAACAGTGCCTCGTAAGGCGAACCCCCATCTGGGGACTGTTGAAGAAGATGTCGAGTGAGCTCGGTTAGTTAATGCTAGCCGGGCTCTTTTTATTTGAAAGGAGCGAATTTAGATGAAAATTATTCAAACTGCATTTGACCAGACTCGCAAGGACGTTTTTGAAGGACTCAGTATCTACTTTAGCAAACAGTACGGTGCCACGGACGTTTCAGAACTACCGCAGCAGTTCTCTCAAGAGCTCGCCTTTAGCGCCATGGACGGCGATACCAGGATGGGCCAAATCTATGGGCACATTGATTACGTCAACCTCTCGGCTATTATCGAGGGGCTTTATGTCAACCCTGAGGCCCGGGGCAGCAAAATCGGCCAAAAGCTCATCCACGCCTTTGAAGAGGCCGTTCAACAGGAAGGTTGTGTCATCAGTTTCGTTGACACAACCCAGGCCAGTGCAACCAAATTCTACGAAAAACAGGGCTACCAGCTAATTGGGACTATTCCTGACTATCCAGTTAAGGGCGATACTTACTACAAGTACTACAAGCGCCTTTAATTCACGAATCACCCAGGCAGCACTTTGGCTGCTTGAGTGGTTTTTGATTAGCACTGAATACTAAAAAAGCACCCCTAAGCGAATCACTTAGGGATGCTGGTTAATTAATTTAGTTAAAGCGGGCGGTTAGACGTTCAGGGTCTTACCGTACTCGTCGTTGATGGTGTCGACAACGTCCTTGGCGGCCATGTCGTCTTGGACAATTGCGTCGCCATCCCGCAGGGTGTACTTGACGGAGTCGTCCAAGTTGCTCAAATCGACATCGTTGCCTTTAGCATCAACAAAATTGAACTTCGAACTCTGGAAGTTCTGAAGGGCATCTTCATTAATTTCCATGATTATGCTTCCTTTCACCCTCTATTATAGTCGTTTTTCAGAAAGTGAACGGGTTAATTTAAACTTTTTTCCTAGAGGACAACCCTGATTGAAATCTTGGGGAACACCAGTATAATTGGTGATGAGGAGGGGAAGAAAATGTCATTAATGCAAAACACTTCTAACATTAAAAAGACGAGCCAATCCGTTTACTTGATTACCCTGGTTCGGCGGAGCGCCGACCGGCCGATGTACTTAGACCACATGGTTTATGATTCAGCTGCCGCGGGGCAAAAGTTTATGACCAACCTCGCCGCCGCGTTTGAACGGGCTGGCTACCGCTTAAACAAGGACGATGCTGACCACTACCAGCTCGACAACGGTCTGGACAAGATCACGTTAACCGGTAGCACCCAGAGCGTCTTTGAAGATTAATCCCCAACAGTTACAAAGCACCGCAAGTCATGGTTTCCCCATGACTTGCGGTGCTTTACTATTTTAACTTCTAATGGTTGTGCGCCGGTGTCTCATCATAATTCGGCAGCTGGAAGGAAGAAGAGTCCACGTCTTCTGGATTCCCTTCCCGGCCCGGCTTCATCTTTACCAGGCCGAGCTTAATTGCCCCGACCGGACAAACAAGGGCACAGAGCTGGCAACCAACACACTTGCTCTGGTCAAAGGTTGGAAGCCGCTTGTCGTCATCCCAACCCATCGCCTGGTGGGCACCATCCTGACAGGAGATGAAGCAGCGACCACAGCCGATACACTTATCCCAGTCAATCTTCGGGTAGACCTTGTAGTCCCGGTCCAGCTGGTTGGTTGGCACGATGTTCTTGTTGGCAATCCCGACCAAGTCCTTAAGATGGTCAACGTGCTGTTCATCCATGTAGTGCATTAAGCCGTTGGTCAAATCGTCAATGATCCGGTAACCATACTGCATGATGGCGGTGGTTACCTGGAGGGTTGAAGCACCGAGGAGGATAAACTCAGCGGCATCCTCCCAGGTTTCAATGCCCCCAATCCCGGAAACTGGCAGCTGTTCCAGCCCGGCAGCAGACCGAATCTGTTGCAGGAAGCGGAGAGCAATTGGCTTAACCGACTTCCCTGACAGTCCGGAGACGGCGGACTTACCGTTGATATTTGGCAGGGCCACCTTGTTGTCCAGGTCAATGTCGGTGATTGACTTGACGGTGTTAATGGAGGAAATTCCGTCCGCACCGCCAGCCAGGCAGGCCTTGACCACTGGAATCATCGTGGTAATGTTCGGCGTCATCTTAGCTAAGACGGGCAGGTCGGTCCCCCGCTTGACCGCCGCACAGTTGCTCTTGCATAATTCAGGGTTGGTCCCAACATCAGACCCCATCGTGTGGGAGGTCATCTGTGGGCAGGAGAAGTTCAGTTCAATCATATCGGCCCCAGCTGCGGTAACCAGCTTTGCCAGGTCCGTCCAGTCCTGTGGCGTTTCACCCATGATGGAAGCAATCAGAACCTTGTTTGGGTACTCCTTCTTTAAGCGCCGCATCGCGTCCAGGTCTTGCGCCAGCGGGTGTTCGGCCAGCTGCTCCATGTTCTTGAAGGCGATAAAGGGCGTATCTTCCTTAGTGAGCTGGGCAAAACGCGGCGAAACTTCATCGATAACGAAGTGGTCAGGAGAAAGGGTCTTGTAGACGATCCCGCCCCAGCCAGCGTCATAGGCGTTCTTACACATTTCGTAGCAGTTGCCAACTGGTGAAGATGACAAGCAGAACGGGTTTTCAAAGTGGACCCCTAAAAAATCAATTGACAAGTCTTTCTTAATCATTGTCTTGTCCCCCTAACACACGATCGATTTCTTCGGCAACTTCTTTCCCCTTTTGTACGGCAACAACCACGGTCTTATCACCGTCAACGATATCCCCCGTAGCGAAGACCTTAGGATCCTTCGTGTGGAACCGGGCTTCCCGGAATGGGATTTCATTGTGCTGAATGTCAATGTCCAGGCCGTCTGCGTCTACCTTTTGGCCGACCGCTAGGATGATCTTATCGGCGGTAATGGTCATCTCACTGTCAATCTCGCGGTGCTTGAAGGTCACCTTGTTTTCCCGGACCGCGGTTGGTACGTAGCCGTCCACGATCGTCACGCCTTCTTGCTGGGCACCGGCCAGCTCTTTCTTAGAAGCCTTGAACTCCTTAAACTCTTCGTAAACCATGTCAGTGACATGGTCGACACCCAGCTTCTTGAGGGTCGTCACGACGTCCATCGCCACGTCACCACCACCGATGACCAGCACATTATTTGGCAAATCGTCCAGGTAGCCCTGGCTTTCCTTGGCGCGGGCCAGGAAGGAAATAGCAGACTCCGTGCAGATGTTGTGTTCAAACATTGGAATCGTCTTGGCGGCACTAGCACCGATTGCCACAATCACCGCGTTGTAGTGCGTCTTGAGGTAGTCCATCGAAACGTCCTTGCCGACGGTCATGTTGTATTTAATGCTGGCACCGAGGTCAACAATCCGCTGAACTTCGTAGTCCACGATTGCTTCCGGCAGCCGGTATTCAGGAATCCCGTAAGTCAGGTAGCCACCCGCCTTAGCGTTCTTTTCGTAAATATCGACCGCATAGCCCTTTTGCCGCAGGGTCGTGGCTGCCTGTAAACCGGCGGGGCCGCTCCCAATGATGGCAACGTTCATCCCGTTATCCTTGCCGGCGTGAAGGATCTGCATCTTTTCCTTGCGCTCCATGTCGGTAACGTAGCGTTGGATCCCGCCAATGTCAATCGGGTGGTCAATTTTGGCACGGGTACAAGCCTTTTCACAGTAACGTTCCGTTGGGCAGACTCGGGCACAAATCGCACCGAGGGCGTTATTCTCCCGGATTGTTTCCGCGGCTCCCTTTACATTGCGAAAGCGCACACTCCGGATAAACTTTGCCGGGTTCGTGTGGGCCGGGCAGGCCTGGGAACATGGTGCGTCTTCACACAGTAGGCAACGCGCCGCCTCCTGCATGACGGTGGTCATCGTATAGCCTTTCGCTTCCGTTTCGTATTTTGAAGTCATTGAGATTGCCTCCTCTAGGTCATCGCTTCAGCATTGAGAAGTATTGAACAAACTTCTTACTATTATGATAGCGGTTTCATATGTCAATTACAATAGCATATTATAAATTCATTTTTATTACCAATACCGGTAAAACAGCATATGATTTAAGAATATAGCAATATATAATTTTGGAATATAAAAAGGGTTGAGAATTAACTCAACCTCTTTAATATTTTAAAGTTAGTAATGCCTCAGCGCAGTAGCTGGCTGGCAGTTCAAACGC
>NHCFJ05603__coassemble_1153_pt1 | contig 11957 bp, 11 predicted proteins | sample NHCFJ05603__metabat2_low_PE_008 | metagenome-assembled genome bin NHCFJ05603
GATGTCAGCAACCTTCAGAGCCTTGTACATCGTAACCCCGGCACAAGTTAAGGAAGTAGCTTCAACTGGGTCCAAGCCTTCTGGAACCTTAACAGCGTAGTCAGCTGGAACGATACATTGTTCAGCCATCGCACCATCAGCAGTGTAACCAGCGTTCAGAACGTTCCGGCAAAGAGTTTCCCGGCCAGTCAGACAGTATTCACAGTGACCACAGCCCTTGAAGAACCAAGCGATTGATACCCGGTCGCCAACCTTTAAGCTGGTAACACCAGGAGCAACCTTTGATACCCGGCCGACACCTTCGTGACCAATAATCCGGCCCGGCTTCTTACCAAAGTCACCAGCAGCACAGTGAAGGTCAGTGTGGCAAAGACCACAGTATTCCATGTCAACCAGTGCTTCACCCGGCTTCAAATCACGAAGCTGAACATCCTTAACAGTAACGTATCCATCGACTGGATCATTGATAACAGCAGCTTTCATATGCTAAGATCTCCTTCTCAAAAGACATGTTATTTTTTTCACAATTATTATGATACCAGAGACCCCCGTTTTTTTAAAGCCTTCTCTCAGACATTTTTCAAATAAATGTCAAACCACTGGCACTAAGATAGCACGCTTTTCGCCACTAATACACAGCTAAGGATACTCAAACCAATTCCAGAATTTACTAAAGTTTTCTTTTGGAATTTACTAACTAAAAATAACAAGATTGCATATCATCTCACAATCAGTCTTTTTGACCATGAATCTCCGTCAGTAATAGTCGTTCTTCCATTAATTACTAGTGCCGTACAGCAACCGAATAGTCTGGCGGTCAGCCTTCGTAATCCCGGTCCGAACATTATTCGGGATCATTACGCTATGACTGCCCTGTGGCGCGTGGGCCAAGCCGAGGGCATGCCCTAGCTCATGCTGGGCCACTTCGCTACGGAAAATCCGACTGGTGTATTCCAAGTGCGGTGCGTCGAGGGTTGAATGTGCTCGGATCAAGGCGTGGGTATCGGGATTATACTCAGAACGGGTGGAGCCCAGCTGGGTGGTAACGTACCCGACCGCGGGCGACGGTTGCCCATTAGAAAGGTCGCCAGCCTCAGCGATAATGTCGGCCTGACCGCGGTGCCGGGTCCAGGTCAGATGAACGACGCTTGTGCTATTCCACGCTTTGACCGCATCTCGGAAGGCGGCTACGAGTGGGCGATTACGGGTCGCCAGGTAAATTTTCAAGCGGGTAGTGGGCCAGCGGTAACCCTCCAGCGGAACCGGGGTCTTATTCGGTATGTACAGCTGGTACTTAGCGGCGCGGATGGCTTGGGGAGAGTCGTCACTGGCAGACTGGTCGGTCGCGGAGTTTGCATTCACGCTGAGCGCCGGGACCGGGCTGACTGTTGGCTGGTCTGCTGCCCATGCCGTCGCTGGCAGAGCCAGAGCCAGCACCAGCGTTGCGTTGACAATCAGCGATTTAATCATTGCCATCATCCCCTTCCTAGTTACGTGCTCTTTTCTGATAATGTTCTCATTTAATAGTAGAAAAGACAAGCCATGCCACCACTTGAGATTATCGGCAGAATTATTAAGGAGAAGAGTGCGGCACGATGAATAAAACGGCACTTCATACTGCGCTCTTCTTCGGGGCTTGCCGCGTTAATCAGCTTATCATGCTCGCCAGCCTGCTGCTACGCCGTAACACTATCAGCTTTAAAACAGCAAAAAGGCTGGAACATAAGTACTTTTACCAAGTTCAAATACGAACAGCGCGGTACACAAAAATGGGTTCCAGTGTCCGGTATAATCGAACTCTGGAACCCTATTTGCGCTCCCTTTTGCTTTAAACGAGAATATGATCGATGAACCGGATTCCCAGAATGATTACCGCCCAGTGAATTTTACCGCCTGCTGAAACGCTTCTTGTAGGCCTAGCAGACTTGAAACCGAACGCTGAGCCCTTGCTTATCCGCCTGAGTACCGGTCGCTTTTCTCTAAATCCTAATGAACATTTTGCATCATACCATCAATTTGTGCGGCGTCGGTCTGTGATTGCAACGTGCCAATGCTAATCATCTTTTGGTCGGCAGAGCCGCCGACACTGTACCTGACTGTGTCGCCCTTGACCTTGAAGGTAATACCACTAGCAGAATCATTGCCTTCGCTAAAAGTATAGCTGTCACCGTTTTGGGTGCAGGTAAAGGTTTCACGCCCCGGCATCCCCTGGTAGGTGTACTGGAAAAGCATTGCCCCCACCCGACGCGGGTCAGCAGAGGAATTGCTCTGGCTAGAACTGCTTTCGTTGCCGCTGTCGTGCTTCTTAGCCAGGAACTGGTCAAGGTTCAGCTGACGCGTGGTTTTGGTCAACGTGTCGGTCGCCCAGTTGCTATCACCGGTCAGGGTCAGTTGGTTGCCAGATAGCCGTGCCGTAATCGGGCTGGTGACGTCGCTATCAGCGAAGTTCAGCGTGTATTCGTTGTTGCCGGTCTTCTTCCATGTCAGCTGGTCATTAGTGTCGCTGTTGACTGGGTCGGCGTAAACGTAGCGGCCAGTGCCGTTGGAGTTCAGCTGGACCGCGGACCCTTTACTGCTGTTTTGGTAAGTACCGACAACTAAAGCGGCCGCTTGCTTTGTTGAGGTGGCAGAAGAGCTCTGCTTACCGCTAGCGTTGTTCTGACTATTATTGTCGCCACAGCCAGCTAAGGACAGCAAGGCGAGCACTGTTAGTGTAGTTCCTATAATTTTCGTTGCTTTCATTAATATCCCTTTCTTTTAGCCTACAACGTAACTATTTCCGTTAGCATCAAATGAGTAAATCTTACTGTACATATCATCATAGTTAGTATTATCAGACTGTGGATCGTGGGAAAAGCGGAAAATAATCTGGTAGCGAGCGTTGCGGTCAAATTCGGCATCCTGAATATTGAATTCAAAACCGCTGTACTTGCTATCCCAAATATTAGGATAGGCTGCTTCTATATCTGGCCGTTCATTCAAATCGGCCCACATTTCTTGAGGTGGAATACAGTTCAGTGTTGTCCGCGAATACTCCTGGCCATTTTTCAAAATAATTAATTCTGCAGCCCGCAAGTTAGCCCAGTCAGGCTGAGCACTGCGTTGAGCATACCAGTCCTTGTACTGACGGTTAGCAAAAGCGTTGCTGACCATCCATCCCTTTAGATACAAGTGCGGGTCCTCATTTGGCCCAGCGATATACCTGAACACCTCAAGATTCGATGCCTTTTGCACGTTTTGGTTCACGTCACTCGGCCGACTAGCAACCACCCGTGGGGCAAACCAGTAGTCGATCCCATTACCATTACCGGCGGGGTCATTTGTCCACCGGCTGACTACCTGCAGTTGATCGCCACGAATATCCACACTAGGGGTAATTGTAACATTAAAGCCAGAATTATCAGCGTTGCTTACTCCCCGAAAGGCGTTCGCAACGTCTGGCCGGTAGCTGCCACTTTCGACTAGCTGACGGCCAACTTCATAGCCCCGGGTCTGGTCAAAGAGGATAATGTAATGATATTGCTTGCCAAAAGCCTGGTTGCTGGCGTGCCAACCACCCATCTGTACCTGGCGGCCAGTCCAGCTTATGCCATCCAAATTGGCGTAGTTGCCCTGGTCAGCCAGCAGCTGAACCGGCGCAAACCAGTAGTCCACGTAGTTGCTGTTAGCGTCACGACTAGCGCTCCACCGGCTGATTACTTGGACCGGATCAGTCGCCATCGCCGAATCAAAGGCAATTGTCGTGTTAAAACCAGACTGGTCCGCGTTCATCACTCCAGGAAAGGCTTTGGCAACATCTGGCCGGCTGCCGGAGTAGATTGTCTGCCGACCGAGTTCATGACCGTTCCGCGCGTCCAACACGATAATCGTGTGATAGTTCCGCCCCAACGCGGCATTCGTAGCGTGCCAGCCTGCCACTTGCAATCCCTGCTCTGTCAGGTGGTAACCGTCTAAATTGGCACGGTTAGCATTGTCACTTAACAGGCGCTGGGGAGCGAACCAGTAGTCGACACAATTTCCGTTTCCAGCCCAGTCATCGGTGTAGCGGCTGATGAACTGGATTTGGTCGTTGGCATAGCGGGGGTCGTTAAGGTCAAAACTAGCACTAAAGCCGGACTGGTCCGCGTTGATGACAGTTGGAAAGGCCCGGCCAACATCAGCCCGGCTAACGTTGTCAACCTGCTGACGGGTAATTTCTTGACCGCGGGTCGCATCCCAAACGATGACGTAGTGGTACTTCCGCCCCAAGGCAGCATTTGTGGCGTGCCAGCCGTTAACGACCACCTTGCCACCTGTCAGCTTAATCCCATCAACGTGGGCATTATTATCCATATTAATGTTAATCCGTTGCCCTAGCCAGAGGTCGGTGTGGTGACCTTCACCGCCATTAGCGTCATCAGAATAACGAGCAATGATCGTCAGCTGGTGGCCCAGTACTCCACTCGGCAGGCTAATCCGCTCATTAAAGCCAGATTGACTGCTGTTAGCCACGTTACGATACTGGGCTGCCACGTCAGGACGGGCGACTGGGTTAATCCGCTGCCGCTTAATTTCGGTCCCAGTCGTGTTATCAAACACAATCAGCCAACCGTTCTGCAAGTCGGCACTGGTCGAAGCAGCGTGCCAGCCGGCCACATGGAGAAGCGGGTTGCCATTGTCATCCTGCTCTAATTGGTAGCCATCGAGGTAGCCGGCATTCACGTTGGCTTGCGGATTATTATAGCCGTCGCCAACCCAGTAGTAAGATTCGGTGTAGGTAAACTCAGCATTGAGCCCTGCCGGTGCCATCATGTAAAGGTTCCGTGCCGATCCTGGCGCAGTCGAGCTGTTGCCACTCATCTGGTAGCCGCCAAGTGGGCCTGTGGTGTAGTTAATGTCATACCCGGAAAAGAGCTTCATACCATTTTGCGGCCGGATTACTTCCAACCATTGCGGCCGCCCCTGGGCATCTCGAATAATGTAGTAGAAGGCGTTCCCGTTTTTATATGGCGCCGCCGTATCATAGACACTAACGTCGCCATTAACCGCCCAGTATGGCTTAATCGTCAGTCCCCACACGCCGGGCTGCACCGCGCCACTATCGGTGTTAACCCGAATCGTATTGGTGACGGTATTCCCGTTGACGGTCGCTTCTTTAGTTAGATATGAAACATTGTGCGGATCAGATGTATGGGTCATTTGCGCGTCATTTTCATGGCGCATCGTGATCTGGTGGTCATTAATCGAACCACTGACCCCTAGGTAATTCGCTTCGACGCTGTTCCGGAAGGTGCCAGCATAGCCAATCGTGCTGCTGTTGGTCGAGTCAAACTCAGCCCCGTTCGTTCCATAATTAACGCCATCGCTGAAGTAATAATCGACATTAACGCTTTCATCGTTTCTCAGCGAATGACCATTAGTCGTCACGTTATAAGAAAAGCCAGGCGTTGTTTGGTTGAGCCCCGTGTCTTCTCCCGTTGTCTGCACATTAACGTTAGCATCCAGGACAGCCGAGTCGATGTTCGCTGGGTCATTAGACGTCACACCCGGATACTGGGACGTGTCAATACCGCTCCAGGTAACCGTGGGCCGTGAATTGTAGCCAAATTGGCTGAATTGGGCCGCGGATGAGTTCCAATTGGTATCAGCGCTGGCAGTGGTTGCCCCGCCCACTAATAACAGTGTACCGGCGGCTAAGCCGATAACCCAGTTTTTCTTTGCTTTGTATAACTTTTTCCGCATTGTATAATCTCCCCCAGAATTAAATTTTATACAACCGTGATTATAAGTGCTTTCTAAACGGATGTGGGCACATTTCAGGAATCGGGATATTCTTTCAGGCTGCGCTAAAAAAGCCCGCCCCGAAATGGAGCGAGCTTAGATATTAACGCCAACTATCTGGATCATGAGTTGGTTGAATGTAGTCTGGGTCATCCGGCGGCAGGTTGATTCGCCGTTTGAATTCCGGATCAATGTTCGGGTCGGCATTCATTGCCGCCCGGGCCTTATCCTGCGGTCCCATTGAGCTAGCTGTTGCCGCATTGTTATTAGAAGCAGTATTTCCCTGCTGATTGTTGACGTTAGTTCCGTCAGTTCGGAGGTCGTTGAGGCTGGCATTCTCCGCTAATTGGCAGAGTGCATCGCCCGCATTATTGTCGTTGGCTACCTTGACCATCTCAGCAGTCGTTGCACTCTTTTTCCGAAAACCGCCATGACCATCCGAGATGTAAGTTTGGTCGCCTACTAATGTGTAATACGTAGAGCCAGCACTAGCTAGTTTGGCCTCATAAACCACCTCTGCGCCAGCTGGCAATTTACCACTGACCCCAGCCTTTTTCGCGTCACCAGGGCTATACAAGTCGATAGTCAGCTGTTGACCGCTCTTGTTCATTTGCTGAACATAGCGCTGGTGGTTCTTTAATCCCGCATAAAACATCACCACGGCCGCATTTTGCTTGGGCGTTAGGTTGGCCGGATCGAGTTTCGCCGAAGAAGAAGCAAGCTGATAACTAGGCTGGCTGCTCGTTGAAGAACTAGCCGTACTCTTGCTGCTATCATGTTGGTTGCCACACGCTGTTAGTCCAATCCCTAATGCCACTACTATGAATAATGCTGATACTACTTTCCATTTTTTCATGATTTCAAACTTTCCTCCCAAAATCTCACAATTAGATATTATTCGGCCTGCTTTTCAATCCGGCCATCCTGATAAACGTAGTAGACATCCCCGTTGTCGTTGCGAACTGAATTATACGGAACGTAACTGCCATCGGTTGGTGCACCATGGGCCCCGCCATAGGTTCCGCCATCAATCGTCCAGCCCTGGTCACCCATTTTCTGGGTAATGTAGTCGACTGAGCTCTGCCCGCCGGTGAGGTGAACCGCCGCCGATGACGAAGAAGCAGCCGCCGAGCTGCTCGACTGGCTGACCGAGCTAGAACCGCTCTTTTGTGACGACGAGCGGGCCGTCTTACTGGTGGCCGAAGAACTGTCTGCACCCTTACTGCTATGATGTTGGTTGCCACACGCGGCTAACGTCAGTCCGGCTAAACAAGTGGTGGCGATTAGTGCTAATTTTTTCATAATGTACTCCTTAAATAAAATTTATTCAGTTACATCTGCTGAGGTTGGTCCATAACTGCTTTGGTCGTCAAAGACAGTAAAATTACCACCATCTAGCGTTCCATATACCGCTTCAATATGGTATTTATGGTCACCCTTCTTGGTGATTGTGAACTTATCCTGCCCCTTTGCTCCAGGATAGGTTACCATGACGTACCCGCCATCGCTGGTTGCGTGACTGCCATCATGGAAATCCTTGGCACTATCATAATTAAAGTCGCTGAAGCCGCCTTTTTGAATCAGCGCGGCCGCCTGATCAAAAGTCATCTCTGAAGAATTGCTAGAATCAGCACCAGCACTATTGGAATTCGTAGAATCATTGTCCGGCTTTGTGTAGCCATTTTCTTGAATTTTCTTTTGATCAGACATTGCTGCCCGTTCAAACATACTTTGGAAGTCCGAAGCTGTCATTGTGGTTTCCCGAGTCCATGAATCAGCGTCCCACTCATACTCACCGTGATGATTATCCAAAGTTCGGAAGTGGTTTTTATCCTCTTTTATAGCCGTGACGGTATAGTAATTCTTATCATAGACATCGTGAAGCTTTAGCTGAAACTTCTGACCACTTAGGTGGCGGCAAGTTCCACGCATCACGCTACCATATTCACCATGGTTAGCGTCCCCCGTTTCCGGTTCCACTTCTTGAACCTTGCCGTCCTTAGTTAGTCGCAAATAATCGGTCTGCACATTGCCATCATTATCCTTGTCCCGATATTTAGCGTCAATTTGGTAAATCCCAGTTAACTTTGGTACTGTTTTTTTCGTTGTCTGTTTTCCACAGCCCGTGATGATTAGCAATAATCCAAGTACGGCAAGTGCTAATGCTATTGTTCTTTTCATACTATCTCCTTATTTTCTATCCCTAATCTCCGTTTACCAATAAATTTTGCTTAGTTTCGGCGAAGCAACCACCAAATTCCTATTCCCCCAAGGATTAGTAACAGAAAGTTATCTGATATCTAAGAAATAGTCCCGTTTATTATGGCAAAGCCTACATTAGCATCAACCAGCTGCTTTTCCCGATCATACGCTTGCTGTTTTTGGTTAACAATTTGTTGCTTCTTAGCTACTAACCGCTCATTTTCAGCAATAATTTGCGGTTGGGCATTTATCAGCTTTTGGGTTTCTTGTTTTTGCTTGTAGATGCTCTGCACCCGTTCTCGTAATTCAGCTGACGTATCATTGCCAATATAATTTTGCAGATTATTAAGCGCATCAGCATATAACTTTCCATGCTCATCAGTAGCCTGTTGGTCCACTGCTTCTGACTTATCCAGACCAGCCGAAAGTGCATTAACCTCTTTATTATTTTCTACTGCTACCTCGTGCATCTGCTGCTTGATTGCATCGGCCTTAGGCTTATTTAGATTACCACTAATAATTTTAATCGCTGGCTCAACTGATGGGGATTGTTCCTTACCACTTAGTGTATTAGCTGAATTGGTCCCTTGCGCGGCTTCAGCACTCTCACTGCCCTGTACGGCCACATTATTCTGCGCGCTCACAGTCTGTTGTTGACCCGCGGCTGTTTGATCAGCGTGCCCAACCTGACCGTTTAATAAAAAGCTGGCTCCCAAGGCAGCAGTGAATAAGGCTGTCTGCCGCCACGTTAGTTTGGTTTTACTGTTATCCATTTACTATTTTCTCCCCAAAAGTATCATTTACACATCTCCGATTATAAAAAAATCCCCTTAATAATTGAGGAAGTTTCACGAATATGCTCTTTTTTTCATTCATCGTAATGGCGATTAGTAATAAAGTGCGGATTATTTCAGTAAAACGCCATAAGTTTAATTTGGCCTTGCCAGATTTCTAGTTTTTACCTGCCACTTTTCTTATCATTAGTATATAAATGTTACTTTATTTCTGGGAGAAAAATGATCCATGAATATTTATATTCTCGAAGACCAGTGGGCTCAGCAAGCCCACCTCGAAAAGACACTGCACGAGATTGAAGAAGAACAACAGCTGGCCCCCTTACACATCAATCTCTTTTCCAACGTTACTGATTTCTTAAAGGGCCTCCCCTCACCGAGTGTGGAAAACCTCTTTTTACTGGATGTCGAAATTAACGACGACTTGCAGGCCGGCCTTAAAATCAGCCAGCGCATCCGCCAAACTGACTTGTTCTCCTCAATTATCTTCATCACGGTACATAACGAGCTCTTGCCGACTACCTACCATTACGAATCAGAAGCCCTGGATTTTATTGCCAAAGATCAGGACAACGTTAAACAAAAACTCACTAAAGACCTGCTTCACGTTGCCAGTAAATCCAAGCATTTTCCTGCACCGACACTCCTGCTTAAGGTTAGCAACGGTTTTCTTCGTGTCAGCTTGGACGATATCGTGTATTTTGAACCCAGTCCAACTAATACCCACCAGTCATTAATGCACACCGTTAATAACCAAATCACAACTATCAACGCTAATCTCAACCAGTTGTTAGATCGTTCACCGCTCTTCTTTCGGACGCACAAGCACTGCCTGGTTAACTTGAATAAGGTCAGCAAGATTGATACCCACAATCATCTGGTAACACTTAGTGGCGCGCAAGCTCCCCAGCCCTTGTCACGGCTAAAAAACAAAGCCCTGCTCAGTAAACTGGCAGAACTCAATAACTAACGCTACTTTCTCATCAATTCCCACTATCTAATTTAGTCATCCGAAAGGTTTTAATTTCAGAATGATCACTAACCCGACAATGACCATAATCATTGAACTTCCCCCGCCGGCTACTATAATAAAAAGTTAACCGGGGATGGCTATCAACCACAAACATCATTTTATCGCGGCTGTCGACATAGACGGCCTTTTCTTTTTTACCTTTGAGGTGATTAGAAACGTAGAGTGTCCCGCGCGCGTAACCATAGTGGCGCCGTGAAATCCCGCCACGCAAGTATTTAACCATCACAACCCGGTGGTGACGGTTATAAAAATCGACCCGAAACGGAGTTACCGTCATTGAAGAGGTCCGTAATACCGGTTGGTTTTGCTTAATAACTAATGCCAGCAAAATAATAGCGAAAAAGCAAATTACTCCGCCTAGTGCCCATCGCTGGTATCGTTTAAGCTGGCGCTGCATTACTAACCGGCCAGGCTGATTACTAATTGGCAAAGGCTGGCCACAATTGATACAATTACTAGCAGTTCGGGGATTCAGTTTCCCACAATGCGGACACGTAATACTCATTTTTTTATTCATAATCATCAATCCTTATGTTTGGAGTGTATTTTTCATGACGTTCGTTAATGTTAACAACCCATTTGTCCAAGCAGCCTCACCGACCTACCTGTTCCTATTCTTGATTAAGGTCTGCCTATTCTACCCGCTACTATTTTGGGGATGTTACCGCCACGTCGCCCGGCAAAGGATCCCCGTCAGCTTTTACGTTGTATTAGGAGCCATTTTTATTTTTTGGCAACCAAACTTATTTCTCAACGACCTGGTTACCATTTGCCTAGCCATAATGGCAGTTTTCTACCTAGCCAACCCATTTGGCGACCGCCTGACGACCATTGTCAGCCAATTTGGCTATAGTATATTAGTTTACTACTTTGCCTCAACAGTATGTATGCTACTGTCGCGAATTATCCTCGTCAAGTATCCCCAATTTGGTTCTTTACTGTACTTATTTTTAGTACCAATTATTTACGGATTAGCCTTACTGGTAATTCGAATTGTCCGCCCCATCAGCAACCGCTACCTAGCCCGGGTTAACAACCGGCACCCCATCGCAGAGTGGTGTCTTAGTCTTCTTTTTATTCCACTAAGTCTCTTTTTCTTTTTTGTCCAATATAATCAACCAGCATTTAACCAGCTCCTAGGCGTTAATAACCTAACTGGGAACTCCGCAGCCCTGCTCATCGCACTTAGCTACTTTGTCCTAGCTATTTTGATAATGAACCATATCGGCAAGGACCTTTACCAGCGTGACCTCGCCACTTTTGCTACCCAACAATTGAATAGTTTTGCTAATTACACGAGTGAACTAGAAGTGATGTATGATGACTTACGTCGCTTCCGTCACGACTATAAGAACATTTTAATTAGCCTAAATAGCGCTCTCGATGATAACAATATTGAGGATGCAAAGCAGTCGCTTCACCAGCTAACTCAATCTTCTAATCGAATTATTGACCTACCGACCGATGTCTTGGGCGCTCTCCAAAATATCACCAATTCAGGAATTAAATCAATCGTCTACCAAAAGATCAGCGTCGCTATTAAAGCTCACTTGCATCCTCGTTTAGAGGTTGTGCGACCGATTGACCTGACAAAAACGCTTCAATCCCTGGATGCCATCCGGATCATCGCTATTCTACTAGACAATGCCATCGCTGCTGCTAAAAACTCCACACAAAAGGAAATCAGCTTGAGTTTGTTTGAAAACGACAATGCGCAATTCATCATCGTTGGCAATTCGACTAAGGAATCACGAGTGGACCTTGAATTACTAGCTAAGATTGAACATTCAGTCAGTATTAATAGCAGCCACCACCTGGGCCTGCGTAACCTAAAGATTATCCTTGGCCACTATCCTAATGCTGTTAACGACCGGAGCAGCGACCACCACTGGTTAGAACAAAAGATTGTCTTACCCAAAAATTGATTAGTAAAAGGGCAACCCAACCTGCCAGCGTTCCGGTTAAATCCTCGGCACAGGGCTAAAAGGCACGCTCCTTTCCTGGCTTGCAGATAAGAAAAGCACTCCAATTGGTTCTACAATTTTAAGTACTGATGGACTTAACATCAGTGCTTATTTTGATTTAAATTTAAAATAATCTAATTAAATTATCTTGGTGGATTATAGAATGAAGTTAGCCACCCAGTTGATGGTAAATAAAAAACGCCA
>NHCFJ05603__coassemble_1154_pt1 | contig 11891 bp, 13 predicted proteins | sample NHCFJ05603__metabat2_low_PE_008 | metagenome-assembled genome bin NHCFJ05603
TCTGAATTCCCGACCACTTAAATGTCTTAACTGGCATACACCAATCGAGATCTTCTTGCTTAATCTGCGTCAATAAATTCGTTCAAGTTATTTCTTGCAATCTGCCTTAATTATAAAATCACCGCCATCTAATTCAATAAGGAAGTCAAATTACATTGAGAAATAATTTAAAATTATCATACCTAACTGCCATCTTTTTCTTCCTGGTCGCTGTGCTCTGTGCAAATTTTTCTTAGGGGTGATCTGCGATGATTAAAAGTGCTTGGAATTATATCGTTAGCCACAAATGGTCAAAGGATATTTTACGGGCCAACCTGCTTTATATTGTGTTGGTTATTTGCTATGATCTTGTTCATTTTTCCTTAAAGCCGGTTAGCTTCCATCTTTGCATGCGCGCGTTTTGGCTAATGAACTTATGCCTGGTTATTAAGCTGTTTATCAATGCTTACGACAAAGTGGAACGACAAAGATAGCGATCAACGTCCGTTTCGGTTACCGCTTAACCGATCCTGGACGTTTTTCTTTTATATGAAAAATGGGTAGGTAAATCCCTACTACGGGGGTTATGCGAACTATAAAATTTAAATAACTTATTTTGTTCGTGAAAACCATTGAAGCCGGCGTCATGATCTGTTATCCTTAAAGCAGATTTTAAGGAGGTAGGACAATGAGTGCAATTAGTGTTGTAATGGGCAGCAAATCTGACTGGCCAACGGTTAAGGAGGCCTGCCAAATTTTAGATCAATTCGGCGTGGACTATGATAAACAGGTGATTTCGGCTCACCGGATGCCAAAGGAAATGTTCGCCTTTGCTCAGGGAGCCGTGGCGGCAGGGACCAAGGTCATTATCGCCTGCGCTGGTGGGGCCGCCCACCTGCCGGGGATGATTGCGGCCAACACGCCACTGCCGGTGATTGGAATTCCGGGTCAGACCAAGGCCCTCGGCGGGATGGATTCACTGCTGTCCATCGTTCAGATGCCGACGGGGATTCCGGTTGCTACCACTGCCATTGGGGTCGCCGGGGCCAAGAATGCTGCCCTGCTTGCTTTACAGATCCTGGGGATTAACGACCAGCAGATCCAGCAGCAGATTGTTGACTACCGCCAGCAAATGCACGATCAGGCAGCAGAAAGCGGGGCGCACCTTGACTAAGCTGATTCAACAAGGACAAACCATCGGGATCATCGGCGGGGGCCAGCTCGGCCAGATGATGGCGTTAGACGCTAAGCAGACCGGGATGAAGGTCATCGTCCTGGACCCAACGCCGGCTTGTCCGGCTGGTCAGGTTGCTGATGACCAGATCGTGGCCGAATACGCGGACGTATCCGCAATTGAAGAATTGGCCCGCCGGTCGGACGTCCTGACTTATGAATTTGAAAACGTTGACTTGAACGCCCTCAAAGACGTTGCTGACCAGGTTTACATTCCCCAGGGCACCCACCTGCTCTATACGACCAAGAACCGGATTCGGGAAAAGACCTTTCTCCGAGATGCGGGCCTCCAGACGGCACCATTTCGGGCGGTCAAGGACGCGGCGGACTTGAAGCGCGCCGTGGCAGAACTCGGCTACCCCTGTGTCCTCAAGACTTGTGAGGGTGGCTATGACGGCCACGGTCAGGAAGTCCTCCACAGTGATGCCGACCTTGCCAAGTGTACGGGCATCCTGTCAACCCGGGACGCGATCTTGGAAGGCTGGGTGCCATTTGAACTAGAATGTTCGGTTATGGTGGGACGGAACAAAAATGGCGAAGTCACCGTCTTCCCGGTTGCCGAAAACATTCACCACGACGAAATCCTCCACATCAGTATTATCCCGGCACGGATTTCGCCAGAACTGCAAGAGAAGGCCCAGCAGATGGCAGTTCAAATTGCCCACGCGATCGACCTGCGCGGGATCCTCGGCGTGGAAATGTTTGTTGGCCGGGACGGCGAAATCTACATCAACGAGCTGGCACCGCGGCCGCACAATTCCGGTCACTACTCCATTGAAGCCTGCAACTTCTCCCAGTTTGCAATCCACAACCGGGCCGTTTGCAACTGGCCGCTGCCAAAAATTGAACTGCTCAAGCCGGCCGTGATGGTGAATGTCCTTGGCCAGCACGTTGCTGGTGTGCGGGAACAAATTAGCCAAAAACCGAACTGGCACTTCCATGATTATGGTAAGGCGGCGGTCCGCCATAACCGCAAGATGGGCCACGTAACGATTTTAACTGATGACGTTGAGCAAACACTAACAGAAATTGACAATACGGGTATCTGGTCTGAGTAAAGTTCGGCTTTACGGCATGGCGGTGCCTGTGCGATAATAACTGGAGAACAAAATAGAGAGGATTTTGAACTGATGATTGATCGCTATACAAGTCCGGAAATGGCAAAGATTTGGAGCCTGGAAACCCAGTACCAGTGCTGGCTGGAAGTCGAAATTGCTGCCGACGAAGCCTGGAGCAAGCTTGGCCACATTCCGGCAGAAGACGTGGAAAAGATTAAGAAGAACGCCAAGTTTACCGTTGACGGGATTGCGGAAATCGAAGCCGTTACCCACCACGACGTCATCGCCTTTACCCGGGATGTTTCCAAGTCCCTTGGCCCGGAAAAGAAGTGGGTGCACTATGGAATGACCAGTACCGACGTGGTGGATACCGCCCAGGGACTGCGGCTCAAGAAGGCCAATGATATTTTACGCCAGGACATCGACAACTTTATGGCGGTCCTGAAAGAAATGGCGGAGAAATACAAGTACACCGTCTGCATGGGCCGGACCCACGGAATTCACGCCGAGCCAACCACTTTTGGCCTCAAGGCGGCCCGCTGGTATTCTGAAATGAAGCGGAACAGGGAACGCTTTGAACACGCGGCCCGGGGCGTTGAAGCTGGTAAGATTTCCGGGGCGGTCGGCACCTTCGCCGAAATCGACCCCTTCGTTGAAGAATACGTCTGCAAGCGGCTTGGCCTGCGTCCTCAGGAAGTGTCTACCCAGGTACTGCCGCGCGACCTGCACGCCGAATACATTGCGACGATTGCCCTGATTGGGACCAGCCTGGAAGAAATGGCGACGGAAATCCGCTCCCTCCAGCGGACGGAAATCCACGAGGTCGAAGAACACTTTGCCAAGGGACAAAAGGGTTCTTCGGCAATGCCGCACAAGCGGAACCCAATTGGCTCGGAGAACATCTGCGGTTGTGCCCGGGTCCTGCGCGGCCACGTGGTCACGGCTTATGAAGACGTGGCCCTCTGGCATGAACGGGACATTTCCCATTCCAGTGCGGAACGGATGATCCTGCCGGACTCTACTTCGCTGCTGGACTACATGCTTCGGCGGTTCGGCCGTATTTTGAAGAACCTGGATGTGTTCCCAGAAACGATGAAGAAGAACATGGACAAGACCCTCGGCTTGATTTACTCCGGCCGGGTCCTGCTCAAACTGGTCAACAGTGGGATGAGCCGGGAGGCCGCCTACGACCTGATTCAGCCGTACACTGCGAAGTGCTGGGCCGAACAGATTGCCTTCCGTCCGTTGCTGGAAGCTGACCCGACTATCCAAAAGCAGCTGACCAAGGAAGACCTGGACGATGCCTTCGACTACCACTGGCACCTCCGCCACGTCGACGACATTTACAAGCGAATTGGCTTAGACTAATTAGTAAAAAGCGGCCCTGGACTTTTATCCGGGACCGCTTTTTGTTATGGTAAGGACAATTATGTTGTAGTGAGGAGTACTCAGATGAAATTTAACCGTCAATTCTATAAGACAAGCAGCTTCTACTTCGGCTGGGCCCTCGTATTAGCGCCCCTCGTCAACCTAGCCGTTAGTCAGAACCCGGTGGGGAAGATTCTCAATTATGGGTGCCAGCTTTTTGGCCTGTTTTTCCTGATTGCGTCCCTTATTAAACGCGAACGCTAGAGTAGTTCTTGCCATAAATCTTGAATTCCCGGTATTCGCCGGCAACTTTGGCGATGGCGGGGAGGTGGCCCCAGTATTCAAAGCCGCTCTGCTTGAAGAGCCCCTGGCTCGCCTGGTTGCGTTTGTAAATGTAAGCAACGACCGTCTTAAAGTGGAGCTCTTCTTTGATTTGCTGGTCGGCAAATGCGAGGAGCCGACGGCCGAGGCCCTGCCGGTGGGCGCCGTGGTGGATGTAGATTGCAATTTCTGCCGTGTCTGTGTAAGCGGGGTGGGTGGAAAAGTATTCCAGAGCGCACCAGCCGCTGACCTTGCCATCGCTGTCAACTACCCAGAGGGGGTGGCGGTCGTCAAACTGGGCGAACCACTCTTCGCGGTCCGCAACGGTAATCGGCTTGCTTTCGTCGGTGGCAATGCCGGCCGCAACGGCCTCATTAAAGATGTTGATGATGGTTTCCCAGTCGCTGGCCTCTGCCCGGCGAATCTTAATTGTTGCTTTTGTCATTGTAAGATCTCCTTTACGAATCATTGTAGACGCTCTTACGGGTGCTGATCAGTTATCTGGTCGGCACCGTTTTATTTACGGACAAAGTTAGGCGGCTATCCCTTTATATTAGCAATAATAGCGAACAATATCACGGAGTGAATGGCTAAAGTTAACGAAAACCGTTGACAGACAGCACCGCCGATAGTATATTGTTAGTATAAAAGGGCGAATGAATTCCGTCCATTGCTTAACATAGTTCGTGATTTGGTAAAGGAGACGCGACTGAGATGGAAAAACTATTGTACACCGGTAAGGCAAAACAGATGTGGCAAACCGACGACCCCGAGGTTTTACGGGTCGTTTACATGGATCAGGCCACGGCACTGAACGGCAAGGAAAAGGACCATTTTGCTGGTAAGGGGAAGGCTGCCAACGCAATTTCCACCCTGGTTTTCCAATACTTAGTCCGTCATGGTATCCAGACCCACTTCATCAAGAAGCTGTCTGATAAGGAAGAGTTGGTTAAAAAGTGTCAGATGGTGCCGCTGGAATTCGTGACCCGGAATGTGATCGCGGGCCACTTTGCCAGCCGTTACGGCTTGCATGAAGGGGACTCTTTAACCGAACCAGTGGAAGAAACTTTCTACAAGAGCGACCAGCTTGACGACCCATTCATCAACGAGTCCGCGACGATTGCGCTCGGGATTGCGACCCACCAAGAACTCGAACAGATGTGGGGTGTCTGCCGGGAAGTCAACACCCTGCTGCCCCACCTTTTTGCCCAGGCGGGAATGCGGTTGGTGGACTTCAAACTGGAATTTGGCCACCTCAGTGATGGCAAGATTATTCTGGCTGACGAGTTTTCGCCGGACAACTGCCGGCTTTGGGACCTCAAGACGAACGACCACCTGGACAAGGACGTTTACCGGCGGGGCCTCGCCGACTTGACGACCACCTACGATGAAGTGCTGGCCCGGTTACAACAAGCAATTGCGGAGGAAAACTAATGACTAAAGTTCGGATTTTCGTTACCTACAAGCCGTCCGTATTTGACCCCCAGGGGGACACGATTAAGAAGACCATTCACAACCTCGGACACGATGAAGTCCAGGATGTTCAAGTCGGCAAGTTCTTCGACGTCATGGTTGACGGGGGCAGCGACCAAGTTGCCGCTACCGTCAAGCAAATCGCCGATCAGCTCCTGGTCAACTTCAACATGGAAACCTACACCTACCAAGTAATGGAGGATCATCAATGAAAATTGCGGTAATCGTTTTTCCAGGTTCCAATTGTGATATTGATATTTACGAGGCCCTGCACACGGTCTGTGGCGCGGACGTCGACTACGTTTCCCACAAGCAGGAGAGCCTGGCAGGCTACGACGCGGTGATGCTTCCCGGGGGCTTTTCCTACGGCGACTACCTGCGGGCCGGAGCAATCGCCCGCTTTTCACCCGTGATGGGGGCCGTGGTTGAAATGGCCCGGGCTGGAAAACCAGTTTTTGGGACCTGCAATGGCTTTCAGATTTTAACTGAGGCGGGACTGTTGCCGGGCGGCTTGAAGCGCAATGATAGCCAACAGTTTGTCTGCAAGACGGTACCGCTGGAGGTGGTTTCCAACCGGACCCTCTTTACCAGCCAGTACCAAGAGCACGAACGGATTGCCCTGCCAATTGCTCACGCAGACGGTAGCTACTATGCCGACCAGGAGACCCTTGACCAGCTCGAGGCGCACCACCAGGTCGTCTTCCGTTATGCCGAAGAAAACCCGAATGGCAGTCTGCGGAACATCGCTGGAATTTGCAACGAGCGGGGCAACGTGCTCGGCATGATGCCGCACCCGGAGCGGGCCGTTGAAGCGCTCCTCGGCAATACCGATGGTCTGCGGTTGTTCAAGTCCCTGTTAGCAAACGGCAGTGTGAAAGTGGAGGAATAGACGATGAAGCAAGCAATGTCACCGGAAGAAATCAAAGCCCAAAAGCCTTACCTGGACTGGAGCCTGAGCGAAGAGGAATACAACTACATTAGTGAACAGCTCCTGGGGCGGTTGCCAAACTACACGGAGACCGGCCTCTTCTCCGCAATGTGGAGTGAACACTGTTCTTACAAGAAGTCCAAGCCGGTCCTCCGGCTCTTCCCCAACAAAAACGCCCGGGTGCTCCAGGGACCAGGTGAAGGTGCCGGGGTCGTGGACATTGATGATGGTCAGGCGGTTGTCTTCAAGGCCGAAAGTCACAACCACCCGACGACCGTGGAACCTTACCAGGGGGCCGCAACCGGAATCGGCGGTATCCTGCGGGACATCTTTAGTATGGGTGCCCGCCCGGTAGCATCGCTTGACTCCCTTCACTTTGGCGAACTGACGGACGCGCAGACGAAGATGCGGGTTACCGGGACCGTCCGCGGCATCGGTGACTACGGCAACTGTATGGGGATTCCCACGGTCGCTGGGGAAACGACCTTTGATTCTTGCTACCAGGGCAACGTCCTCTGCAACGCCATGAGTGTCGGCTTGATGGACCAGAAAGACCTGCAAAAGGGGAAGGCGGCCGGAATTGGCAACGCGGTCATGTACGTCGGTGCTAAGACCGGCCGGGATGGAATCCATGGCGCGACTTTTGCCTCCGCGGACTTTAGCGACGAAAACGCGGCCCAGCGTTCCGCTGTCCAGGTCGGGGACCCCTTCATGGAAAAACTCCTGTTGGAGGCCTGCCTGGAAGTAATCACGAAGCACCCCGACTGGCTGGTCGGCATTCAAGACATGGGGGCCGCCGGAATCGTTTCCTCCAGTGCCGAAATGGCTTCCGAGGGGAACAGCGGGATGGAACTAGACCTGGATCTGGTTCCCCAGCGTGAAAGCGGGATGTCGGCTTACGAAATCATGCTCAGTGAGTCCCAGGAACGAATGCTGCTCTGTGTTAACAAGGGCCACGAGGAAGACGTCAAGAAGGTCTTTGACTTTTACGACCTCGAGGCAGTCACCATTGGCCGGATCACGGCTGGTCACCAGTACGTCCTCCACCATGACGGCGAGGTGGTCTGTGACATTCCCGTCAGCAGCCTGACCGACGACGTGTTGGAAGAACGCAGTGAGGAAAAGAAGCCCGCCCGGATTGTTGCGGCCGAGCAGGCACCCGCTTGGCAGCCCCAGATTACGGACGTGGAAGCAACCCTCCGCTCCCTGCTCCAGCAAAGTACGGTTGCCGACAAGAGCAGCCTTTACCAGCAGTACGACTCCCAGGTTCGGACGAACACCGTTGTCGGTCCCGGCAGTGATGCTGGGGTAATCCGGGTGCGGGGAACGCACAAAGGCCTGGCAATGACCACCGACGGCAACGGCCGCTTCGTCTACCTGAGCCCGAAGGTTGGTGGGAAGATTGCCCTAGTTGAAGCTGTCTGCAATATCATTGCCAGCGGGGCCGAACCATTGGCGATCACAGACTGCCTCAATTATGGTGACCCGAACGACCCGGAAATTTTCTGGGAGCTGCACCAGTCCGTCCAGGGGATGGCAAACGCCTGCCGGGTCTTTGATACCCCGGTCATCTCCGGGAACGTTTCCTTGTACAACGAAAATAACGGTCAGGCTATCCACCCGACCCCGATGGTGGGGATGGTCGGCCTGATCAAGAACCTCAACCACGTTATCCCGTCCTTCGCCCAGCACCCTGGCGACCGTGTTTACCTGGTGGGGCAGACCGGCGACGACTACGCGGGCTCCGAACTGCAAAAAATGCTCCAGGGGGATATCAGCGGGACGTTAGCTGATTTCGATCTGGGAACCGTCCGTGACTACCTGTACCGCCTGCTCAAGCTAATGCAGGCTGGTAAGGTTGCCAGCGCCCATGACCTCAGCGAGGGCGGCCTCGGGGTGGCCTTGAGCGAAACCCTCTTTAAGACGGACCTGGGGATGGACCTCGCCCTGCGTCATCTGACCGCGGATCAGTTCTTTAGCGAAACTCCGGGCCGGCTAGTTGTGACTGTACCAGCGGAAGCCGCCGCGGACTTTGAAAGTGCTATGGGCGGGGATGCCGCAATGGTTGGGACCGTTACTAATAGCCACTGGCTGCAAGCCCGGCTAGCAGACGCGGAGGTCAACCAGAGCGTGGCTGAACTGCAAAAACTATGGGAGGAGGCACTGCCTTGCCAGCTGAAATCAAAGGATTAAATGAAGAGTGTGGCGTCTTCGGCGTCTTCGGGGCGCCCGACGCTAGCCAACTAACTTACTACGGTCTCCATACCCTGCAACACCGGGGACAGGAGGGGGCCGGAATTGTTTCTAGCGATGGCAAGCAGCTGTACCAGCACCGTGACCGGGGACTGCTGGCGAAGGTCTTCGCGGATCCGGCAGAGTTGAAACGCCTGGTGGGCGACGCAGCAATCGGCCACGTTCGCTACGGGACCAGCGGTCATAACTCGATTGCCAACGTCCAGCCCTTCCTCTTTCGTTTCCATGATGGTGACGTCGCCCTGGCCCACAACGGCAACTTGACCAACGCGGTCACCCTGCGGCGCCAATTGGAAGACGAGGGGGCGGTTTTTCAGTCCGACTCCGACACGGAAATCTTGATTCACCTGATTCGCCAACACATCAAGGAGGGCTTTATCCCGGCCTTAAAGAAGAGCCTCAACCAGGTCCACGGCGGCTTTGCCTACTTGCTCTTGCAGCGGGATCGCCTGATTGCGGCCCTCGACCCGAACGGTATTCGGCCCCTCTGCATTGGTCAACTGGCTAACGGCGCCTACGTGGTGGCCAGTGAGACCTGCGCCCTGGACATTATCAACGCCAAATTCGTCCGCGACGTCCAGCCGGGTGAGCTGATTATCATTGATCGCGACGGCCTCCACATCGACCACTACACGACGGATACCAAGCTGGCAATCTGCTCGATGGAGTACATCTACTTTGCCCGGCCGGATTCCATCATCCACGGGGTGACGGTTCACAACGCCCGCAAGGAGATGGGACGGCGTTTGGCCCAAGAGCACCCGGTCGACGCGGACATCGTCATTGGGGTACCGAATTCTTCCCTTTCGGCGGCCTCAGGTTATGCCGAAGCCAGCGGTCTTCCCTATGAGATGGGTCTGATCAAGAGCCAGTACGTTGCCCGGACCTTTATCCAGCCGACCCAGGCGTTACGAGAACGGGGCGTTCACCTGAAACTGTCTGCCGTTCGCGGGGTGGTCAACGGCAAGCGGGTCATCGTAGTCGACGACTCGATTGTCCGGGGGACGACCTCCAAGCAGATTATCAAAATGTTACGGGACGCCGGGGCGAAGGAAGTACATATGCTGATTGCGTCACCGCCGTTCAAATTTCCCTGCTTCTATGGGATTGATATTTCCACCCGGTCGGAATTGTTTGCGGCCCACTACTCAGTCGAAGAGATGCGGCGGCAGATGGGGGCGGATTCGCTCAGCTTCTTGAGCGTTGAGAGCTTAATCAAGGCTATCAACGTTCCTGACGCCGGGGATGCACCGTATGGCGGCCTGACGGTGGCCTACTTTAATGGCGACTACCCAACGCCACTGTATGATTACGAGGCGGGTTACCTTAAATCGCTGAATGCACAGGAGCAGCGTGAACGAAAGGAGCGTGCGCAGCAATGAACCGTTATCAAGAAGCTGGCGTCGACGTCAATGCCGGTTACGAATTAGTAGACCGGATCAAGAATGCCGTGAAATCTACGAACCGGCCCGGTGTAGTTGGTGGCATCGGCAGCTTTGGCGGCTTATTCGACCTGGGCGAGTTACACGTGAAACACCCAATCCTGGTTTCGGGAACGGATGGTGTTGGTACTAAATTAATGATTGCCCAACGCCTTAACAAGCACGACACGATTGGCATCGACGTGGTTGCCATGTGCGTCAATGACGTGCTGGCTCAGGGCGCCGAACCGCTCTACTTTCTTGACTACATTGCCACTGGCCACAACGACCCGGCCAAGATGGCGGCAATTGTCACTGGGGTTGCCCAGGGTTGTCGGGACGCCGGCGCTGCTTTGATTGGTGGCGAAACGGCGGAAATGCCGGATATGTATGCCCGGGATGAATATGACCTGGCGGGAACCGTGACGGGTGTGGCCGAAAAAGGTGAAATGCTGACGGCAGACCGCCCGGCAGCCGGGGATATCCTGCTTGGTCTTCCGTCCAGCGGTCTCCACTCCAACGGCTTTTCCCTTGTCCGGCAAATTCTCTTCAAGGACCACCAGCTGGCCTTGGACGCGCACCCGGCTGAATTAGCGGGGCAGACAATCGGTGAAGCCCTCCTGACGCCGACGAAAATCTATGTTCGGCCGGTCCTGCCGCTGGTCCGCCAGGGGCTGGTTGACGGGATCGCCCACATCACCGGCGGGGGCCTCATTGAGAACCTGCCGCGGATGTTCGGCGACCACTTGCAGGCCGTTGTTAACGCGGGCAGCTGGCCGGTGCCACCGATTTTCACCTACCTGCAAAAACTCGGGGGTCTCCCGCTAGTGGATTGCTGGCAGACCTTTAACATGGGGCTTGGCCTGGTCCTAGCTGTCCAGCCGGAAAAGCTGGCGGTGGTGCAGGCGGCCCTGACCGATGCGGGACAGGAAAGCTACCAGGTTGGCCGCCTGCAAGAGCGGCCGGCTGGGGTAGCAAAGATTGAAATTAAGTGAGGCGTGCAGCATGAGAGTAGCGATTTTTGCTTCCGGCAACGGAACAAATTTTGAAGAACTAGCCCAGTACTTTCAGGCCGGGAGCCTGCCGGGGAAACTAGCCCTGCTGTTTTGCAACCACCCGGACGCCCCGGTGATGGGACGGGCAGCGCGGCTCGGTGTCCCCGCCGAGAGCTTTACGGTCAAGGAAAGCGGCGGCAAGCTGGCCTATGAGCAGCGGGTGCTGGCCGTTCTGAAGCAGTACCGGATCGACTTCATCGTCCTGGCCGGCTACCTGCGGGTGGTTGGCCCGACGATCCTCGATGAATATGACCACCGGATTGTCAACCTGCACCCGGCCTGGCTGCCGGAATATCCGGGTCTCCATTCCATCGAACGGGCCTTTAACGATGGCCGAACCCAGACCGGGGTAACGGTCCACTACATCGACGCTGACCTGGACGCCGGCCCGGTGATTGCCCAGTGCCACGTGCCGATTTTGCCAGACGACACGGTGGCGAGCTTGGAAGAACGGGTTCACGCGACAGAACACCAGTTATACCCATTAGCACTACGAGAAGCACTACTGGCAGCAGGAGAAAAGGAGTATTAAGAATGAAACGAGCATTGGTAAGCGTATCTGATAAGACGAATTTGGTTCCCTTTGTTCAAGGACTGGTCGACAACGGCTACGAAATTGTTTCTACCGGGGGTACCAAGCGTGTCTTGGACGAAGCGGGTGTCCAGACAATTAGCATTGAAGACGTTACCCACTTCCCTGAAATTCTGGATGGGCGGGTCAAGACCCTCAACCCCTATGTTCACGGTGGCCTGTTAGCCCGGCGGGAACTGCCAGAACACATGGCAACCTTGGAAAAGCTCA
>NHCFJ05603__coassemble_1204_pt1 | contig 11053 bp, 9 predicted proteins | sample NHCFJ05603__metabat2_low_PE_008 | metagenome-assembled genome bin NHCFJ05603
CAAACCATTTCCGGTCTGGCGGCAGGGCATAAGATCAGCGGGAATGTTGCCTTTCTGGGTGGCCCCCTCTACTTCATGGACCAGCTTCGCCAGCGCTTCATTAAAACCCTCCACCTGACGGACGAAGAAGTGATCTTCCCGGCAAGCCCGCAACTCTTCGTGGCCCAGGGGGCGGCCCTGTATGCGGCCGATCAGCCGGAGTTGACCCTGACCATCCTGCTGGACCGGCTGGAGAATGGCGATGCGTCCGCCTTGGCCCCGTCCCACTCGTTGGCGCCGCTCTTTGAAAATGAAGACCAACTGGCCGCCTTTCGCCAGCGGCACGCCCAAGACCGGGTCGAAGCCGGTAACCTGGCTGACTACCACGGGACGGCCTTTCTGGGGATTGACGGCGGGGTCCACGACCACTAAAATTGTGCTGATGTCGGCCGACCACAAGCTGTTGTTTACCGAATACGACAACAACGACGGCGACCCCCTGGCGAAGGTCAAGCAGATGCTCAGCGATTTGCAGGAGAAGATGCCGGCAGATGTCCGGATTGGCAAAGCCTGCGTAACCGGCTACGGGGAGCACCTGATTAAAAACGCCCTCAATGTTGACCTAGGCGAAGTGGAGACGGTGGCCCACTACCAGGCGGCGCACTACTTCCAGCCGGACGTTGACTTTATCCTGGATATTGGTGGTCAGGATATGAAGGCGATGACGGTCAAGAACGGCGCCCTGGCGGACATCAAGCTGAATGAGGCCTGTTCATCCGGCTGTGGGTCCTTCCTGGAAACCTTCGCGACGGGCCTGAAGTACGACATCCGCGAATTCGCCCAGGCGGCTCTCCTGGCAAGGCACCCGGCTGACCTTGGCTCCCGTTGCACGGTCTTTATGAACTCGAAGGTCAAGCAGGTGCAAAAGGAGGGGGGCCACGATTGGCGACATTTCCGCCGGCCTGTCCTTCTCCATTATCAAGAACGCCCTCTTTAAGGTCATTAAGATGCGGAGTGCCGACGAATTGGGTGACCACATTGTGTGCCAGGGTGGAACCTTCTACAACGATGCCGTCTTGCGGGCCTTCGAAAAGATTGCGGGCGTCAACGTGGTCCGGCCGAACATCGCTGGCCTGATGGGGGCGTACGGCGCGGCCCTGATTGCGGAAAAGAACTACCAGGCCGGTGACCGGACCAGCTTGCTGTCGGTAAAGGAAATGGCCAACCTGTCCTTTGACAAGGAGTACATGCATTGCGGCGGCTGTGCCAATAACTGTGAACTGACCCTGACGATCTTTAACGACGGGCGCAAGTTCGTGACGGGGAACCGGTACGAACGGGGAGAAGCCCGGGCCCTACGCCTGCACGGGCAGCACCCGCGGAATAACGGCAAGGTCAACCTGGTCGAGCGCAAGTACAAGGAGCTCTTTAAGTACCGCCCGCTCCGCGGCAAACTGGCCAAACACGGGACGATTGGCCTGCCCCGGGTCGTCAATATGTATGAAGACTACCCGCTGTGGGCGACCTTCTTTAAGGAGTTGGGCTTCCGGACCATCCTGTCGCCGAAGGGCAGCAAGGAGCAGTATGACAAGGGGATGGAAACGATTCCGTCCGACACGGTCTGCTACCCGGCCAAAAACGTTCACGGTCACATTGCGGCCTTAATTGCCAACCGCCACGTCGACCGGATTTTCTACCCGGCGGTGGTTTACGAGCTGCAGGAGAAGAAGGCGGCCAATAACCACTTCAACTGCCCGATTGTTCAGTCCTACCCCGAAGTCATCCGCAATAACGTCGACGAAATCCGGAACGGCCAGGTTGATTTCCGCGACCCCTTCCTCAACCTGGCGGACCACCAGTCGACGGCGGCGAACCTTTACGAGTGTTTCAAGGACCTGGGCGTCACCAAGCAGGAAGTCTGGACGGCGCTGGAAGCTGGCTACCAGGAACTAGCGGCTTTCCACCAGAAAGTCCGCAACTGGGGTGAGGATACCCTAGTGATGCTCAAGCAGAAGGGGGAACACGGGATTGTCCTTGCGGGGCGGCCTTACCACCTCGACCCGATGATTAATCACGGGATTTCCCAGATGATCGCCGCGGCTGGTTTCCACGTTCTGACGGAAGATTCTATTGCCCACTTGGGGGACGTTCGCGGCCTGCGGGTGGTCAACCAGTGATCTTACCACTCCCGCCTGTACGCTGCGGCCCGGATTGCGGCCAAGACGCCGGAACTGGAATTCGTCCAGCTGAACTCCTTTGGCTGTGGGCTTGACGCAATCGATACCGACCAGGTCGAAGAAATTATGAACCAATACAACCGCCGCTACACCTGTCTTAAAATTGACGAGGGTGACAACCTGGGGGCAATCCGAATTCGGATTCGGTCCCTCAAAGCGGCCATCAAAGAACGAACTGAGAAGCAAGTCCGGCCAGAAAAGCTCTACGATAATCCGGCACCGGTCAAATTTACGAAAGAAATGAAGAGGCAAAAGTACACTCTGCTTCTGCCGATGCTGTCGCCAATCCACCAGCACAAGCTAGTGGACGTAGCACTGCGGGCTTCCGGCTACAACGTGGTCAACTTGCCAATCCAGGACCGGCGCTCGGTCGACGTGGGCACCCGCTTCGTCAACAACGATGCCTGTTACCCGGCAATTATTTCGATTGGGCAAATGGTTGAGGCCCTGCAAAGCGGGAAGTACGACCTCGACCATACTGCGGTGATGATGAGCCAAACCGGGGGCGGCTGCCGGGCAACCAACTACGTGCCGCTGATTCGAAAGGCCTTGAAGGACGCCGGCTTTGGTCAGGTTCCGGTAGTTTCAATCTCGCTCGGCAACCAGGGGGTCGAGACAACACCGGGCTTTACCTTTACCCTGCCACTGGTTAAGCGGGTCTCAATTGCCTTCCTGTACGGCGACCTCTTTGAAAGACTGGTTTACAATACCCGGCCCTACGAGGTGGAGAAGGGCCAGGTCAACGCCCTGTATGAGGACTGGCTTAAACGGGTCCGGCCCAACGTTGAGAATGGCAGTTTCAAGGAGTTTAAACGCAACGTGGCGGCAATTGTCCATGACTTTGACACGGTTCCGCAACGTGCCGTGGTCAAGCCAAAGGTCGGCGTTGTCGGTGAAATTCTCGTTAAATATTCGCCGATTGCCAATAACGACATTGTCGGGACCATCGAAGCCGAGGGGGCCGAAGCGGTGGTTCCCGACATCGTGGGCTTCATGAACTACTCCCTCTATAACCAGGTCTACCGTCACCTGGGCGCCAAAAAGAGCTCGGAAATCTTTGCGGAGGTCCTGCTGAAGCTGATTCGGCAGGCCGAGAAGCCAATGGATGAGGCGCTGCGGGCTTCAGACCGGTTCGAAGGGATTACGCCGTGGGAAGATGTCGTCGCCGGGGCCGAGCCGGTACTGTCGCTCGGTAACATGACCGGGGAGGGCTGGTTCCTGCCGGCAGAAATGGTGGAACTCCTCCGCTCCGGCGTCAACAACATCGTCTGCATGCAGCCGTTTGGCTGTCTGCCGAACCATATCGTCGGTAAGGGGATGCTCAAGGAGCCGCGTCGCGAGTATAAGGGCGCTAACCTGATGCCAATTGACTACGATCCCGGTGCGTCGGTGGTTAACCAGCTGAACCGGATTCGGCTGATGATGGCGACGGCCAAGAAAGGACTAGTTCAGGAGAGTGTCAAGCAAAGCTGAATGGTTGTAGGGTAGCGAAAACGCCGAAAAACGGTCTTAGTCATCGTTTTTCGGCATTTTGCTTTTCCTAATTTCCTTCAAATTGCGGATGACCACGGACTTGCCATCGCGAAAACGAAGCCGCTGCCGGCGCCAGTCAACGGCAACCAGCTGGCCGGTGTAGCTTTCATAGTAGCCGCTGGCACCGTTAAAGTAGGTCAGCTTTACTTGCGGCCAGGGACGTTGGACTGCCAGGGCTTGGATTTTCTTGGTGAGGGCCGCTAGTTGGGAACGACTCAGATAATCCTTGTTAGCATAGCGTTTTGCCGTCCTGTCGAGGAGCTCCTTATAGCCGGTCAGGGCGGCGAAGGGGGCAAACTGGCCGGCCCGGTCGACCTGGGGCATTGGCAGGTGGGCCCGGGAGACGTGGCGGGGGACGTCCATAATATCCCGGTAGCGGCTCGTATCGTTAAATTGCTTTTGTTCTGCTTCCCATTGCTGCTGGTCCATTATGCCTGGTGGCCTCCAATCTCCTTGTTGCGTTTCCTGGCGACAGCCCCGTCCTTCAAGTCGGCTGCCCTAATGATTGAGTTCTTCCCGAACTGGTCTTGCAAGCGCAGAATCATTTTCTGAACCTGCTGGTCCCGCTGCCGTTGCTCTTGTTTGGCAACTGCCTGGGCGACATGCTGGTGCGGGTTAGTGAAGAGGTCGAGCTGTTCGCTGTGAGTCATTTGCGCTGCCACCGACTGTTTAACGAGGTTGTTAGCCGTCACGGTCACGCGGCGGATGAGGAGGTCCGGGTTGACCTTGTCTTGGAAGGAAGCTAGAAAGTGGCTGATTAGTTCACGCGGGGAAGCAGTCGGTAAGGGAAGACTAAAGGCGTCGTGTGCCGGGTGCGGAACCTCCCGACCATAAAAGTCGGTGACGGTGGCCCCGTGGAAACTGCGGCCCTGGTGGAGGCTCTGGACGTCGTAGTTGATGGTGAGCGAAAAACGGTCCGCGACCAGGTCCCGCTTGACCATCTGGAGGCTGAGCATGTCAACCATTTCCCGGACAACCAGCCGTCCTTCCTGGTACTGGTAAGGCTTGGGGAGGACGATGCTGGAGTAGATGCCATGGTGGTCGGAACGGTAGTTTTTGATGTCAGCCATTGTGGCGGACTCATAACCCCAGGCGTGGTCGATGATTAGTTCGGCATTCTTGCCGAACTCCCGGTAGAGGACCTCCTCGTTTAAGGGGTCCGAGAGTTTGCCGAGCGAGCACCGGGCAACATCACCCATCGTGTGCAGGCCGAGCTTATTCAACCGCTTGGCGTAACCCCGGCCGATCCGCCAGAAGTCGGTCAGCGGTTCGTGGGCCCAGAGGTAACGGCGGTATGATGATTCGTCCATTTGCGCAATCCGGACGCCGTCTTCATCAGCCGGGATCCGCTTGGCGACGATGTCCATCGCTACTTTAGCCAGGTAGAGGTTAGTACCGATCCCGGCCGTGGCGGTGATTTTGGTCTCGAGCTGGATTGTCTGGATGATTTCCTTAGCGAGGGCGTGGGCGGAAACCTGGTGCTCCTGCAAGTAGTCCGTGACGTCCATCAAGACCTCATCGATCGAGTAGGGATGAATCATCTCCGGCGGCAGGTAGCGCAGGTAAATTTCGTAAATCTCAGCGCTCTTTTGCAGGTAGAAGGTCATCCGGGGTGGAACAATCTTAAAGCCGATTCGCAAGCGGGGGTTGCGAAGCAGCTGGGGCCGGTAGACCGACTTAAACTTGGTCAGACGGTGGTTGGGCGGCTGCTTAGCCCGCTCCCGGTTCAACCGTTCGACGATTTGCTCGACCTCAAAAAGCCGGGGCCGGCCGGGGACCCCGAAGCGTTTGAGGGCTGGGGAAACGGCCAGGCAGATGGTTTTGCTCGTGCGGGATTCATCTGCTACTACTAGGTTGGTAGTCAGGGGGTTCAGATGGTGCGCCGCGCACTCGGCGGAGGCGTAAAATGATTTGAGGTCAATCGCTAAGTATGTCCGGGCCACGATAGGACTCCTCCTTTCATGATTTCACCTATTCATTATACGAAAAACCGCCGACGGGAACAAGTGTTTGTGTCGCTGTCTTGCCTTTTTGCCGAGAAGCGGCTAAAATATAAGCATTAAGTAGCACGAGTTTTAGCGAGGGACGGTAGGTGAAAAGGTCCCCGGGGTGCGAACTGGGTTTTATCTTTTGAATAGTAATTAAAGCGGCAAGCAATTGCAATTTAGGTGGCACCGCGCGTAAGCGTCCTATTAGTTTCACGGCTAATGGGGCGCTTTTTAGTTAAGGAGGAAATGACGATGACGGAAAAGAAACACGTAATTTTAACAGGCGATCGGCCAACGGGGAAGCTGCATATCGGTCACTATGTTGGTTCCTTAAAGAACCGGGTGGCTTTGCAGAACACCGGTAAGTATGATACCTATATCATGATTGCCGACCAGCAGGCCCTAACTGATAACGCTCGTGATCCGGAGAAAATCCGCCGCTCCCTGCATGAAGTGGCCTTGGATTACCTGGCGGTGGGAATTGACCCACAGCAGTCGACCATTTTCGTTCAATCCCAGATTCCAGCCCTCAGTGAGCTGACGATGCACTACCTGAACCTGGTGACCGTTTCCCGGCTGAAGCGGAACCCGACTGTCAAGACGGAAATCCAGCAGAAAAAGTTTGGCGAAAGTGTCCCGGCGGGTTTCTTAATCTACCCGGTCAGCCAAGCGGCCGATATCACGGCCTTTAAAGCTGACACGGTCCCGGTCGGCGATGACCAGGAGCCGATGCTGGAACAGACCCGGGAAATCGTTCGGACCTTTAACCGGATTTACCAGCAGGATATCCTGGTAGAGCCCGAGGGTGTCTTCCCGCCAAAGGGTGAAGGGCGGATTCCAGGTCTCGATGGCAACGCCAAGATGAGCAAGTCGTTGGGGAACGCCATCTACTTGTCGGACGATGAAGACACCATCCAGAAGAAGGTCATGTCAATGTACACCGACCCGACCCACATTAAGGTTTCCGACCCGGGTCACGTGGAAGGCAACACGGTCTTCACCTACCTGGACATCTTTGACCCGGATAAGGAACAGGTGGCTAAGCTCAAGGAACAGTACCAGGCAGGTGGCCTTGGCGACGTGAAGATCAAGCGCTACTTAAATGATGTACTCCAGGCGGAATTAAAGCCAATCCGGGAACGGCGGGAACAGTACGCCGCTAACATTGACTACGTGGATCAAATCCTTCAGGAAGGCTCTGCCCGGGCCAATGAGGTCGCTAACCAGACACTGAAAGAAGTCCGCGACGCCATCGGCATCAACTACTTCGGTTAATTTCAAATTAAAGCTGCCGGCTCCCGTTGTCCACGGGAGTCGGTTTTTAGGTCAAATAAAATTTCGTGATGCCGGGAACAATTAGTGTTTCACGGAACGGAACATGGTAACATAAAGGGGATAGTTTTTTAGAATTAAATTGAAGTAGCGGAGGTGAAAATAGTGGAAAACCTCGCAATTGTTGACCTCGGCTCTAACTCGGCGCGCATGGCAATCACAGAAGTGGCTCCGGATGGCCGGTTTCGGGAAATTAAGCGGGTAAAGGAAAATACCCGGTTATCAGAGGGCATGGGCCGTGAGAAATTGCTCCAGGAGCCCGCAATGCAGCGGACAATCGAAGCCCTCAAACGCTTTAAGCAGCTCTACCAGAGTGTTCCCGGTGTCAAAGTCCGGGCAATTACTACGGCAGCGGTTCGCCAGGCCCGTAACCGTCAGGAGTTCCTCGAGCGGGTTGAACGGGAAGTTGGCATCCAGCTCCAGGTCCTGTCGGGTAAAAAAGAGGCCTATTACGATTACTTAGGGGTAGTGCGGACCCTGAAGCTAAACCACTGTTTGATTTTAGATGTTGGTGGTGCGAGTTGCGAACTGGTCCTGGTGCAACAGCGCCAGGCCCGGAACATGATTTCAATCCCGGTAGGGGCAGTCAACCTGTCTGAGCAGTTTCACTTAAATGGTTACGTGCGGTCAGCGGACCTTTTCCGGGCCCAGGTAGCAATGAGTGACCGATTAAAGAAGATTCCTTGGCTGCGGTACGCAACCCGGTGCCCGATTGTTCTCCTGGGCGGGGCTAACCGGACCCTGGCCCGGATGGCTTGGTCCTACCACCACCGTCACCATCGACGGTCGATTCACGGTTACCAGTTGAGTTCGCGCGCGGTTTACGCGACTTACCGGGAATTGCTGAACCGTAACCTGGCCCAGCGCAAGAAGATGCCCGGCTTAGAACCGGAGCGGGCCGACATTATCGTTGGGGGGATGCTCCCGCTGATCAGCCTCCTCGAACGGAATAGTGATGGCCGGGTGATCTTCTCTGAGAGTGGTGTTCGGGAAGGAATCATTACCGAATACGTCAACCAAAGGAAGCAGCATCATGAATGATTGGCAGCACGGCTTTTATAAATTGACCGCGGCCGAGCGGCGGGAACGGTTAGCCCAAGCGGTCCACCTGCCCTCGTCGGTTACGGCGCTTTTGACTACTAACGCTTCAGCACTCGGCAACCAGTTAGTGGAAAACTACCTGACAGATTATCCGGTCCCAGAAGGATTAGCGCTTAACCTCCTGGTGAATGGACACCATTACCAGGTACCAATGGCGGTCGAAGAGCCCTCGGTAATCGCGGCGGCCAGCAATGGTGCCCAGCGGGTAGCCCAAAGTGGGGGCTTTACCGCTCCCCGACAACGGCGGCTGTTGGTTGGGCAGGTGGTCCTCCAGGCGCCGGTAAATGAACGGGCAACGCTCTTGAACTGGCTACACGCCCACCAGGACGAACTGTTAGCGGTGGCTAACGCGGCCCACCCGTCGATGCAGCGGCGTGGTGGCGGAGCGAAGGGGCTTCGTTTGCGGACGCCGGGCGATTTCATCAGCGTGGATTTATTGGTTGATGTCTGCCAAGCAATGGGGGCCAACAGTGTCAATACGATGGCAGAAGCGGTCGGCCACTATTTGCGTCAGCAGGGCTTTAACGTGTTGACGGCCATCTTGAGCAACTACGCCACGGAGAGCTTGCAAGCGGTCGACTGCCGAATCGATTTTGCCAACCTAGCGACCAAGACGATGGCGGGTCAGAAGGTGGCGGAACGAATCGCGGACCTTAGTGACCTGGCCCAGGCCGACCCCTACCGTGCGGCAACCCATAATAAGGGCATTATGAACGGAATTGACGCGGTAATGCTTGCCAGCGGCAACGACTGGCGGGCTATCGAAGCGGGCGCCCATGCCTATGCTAGCCGTGACGGCCAGTACCATGGACTGAGTACCTGGCAGCTGGCTGAAGGTCAACTGGTGGGCCACCTGACGCTCCCGTTGCCGGTCGGCGTGGTAGGGGGCTCAATTGGCCTGAACCCGCTGACCAAGGCTAACTACCAGATCAGCGGTATTCAAACGGCTGAAGAACTAGCGGCGGTAACTGCCAGTGTTGGTTTGGCCCAGAACCTGGCTGCGCTCCGGGCGCTGGCAAGTTCTGGCATTCAGGCCGGGCACATGAAGTTACAGTACCGGTCCCTAGCCATCAGTGTCGGTGCTAGTTCCGCTGAAGTTCCCGTGCTAGTAAAAATGCTGACCCAGCGAAAGCACGTGGATCAGTCACTTGCTAAACAATTATTAGACGAGATTAGAAAGGATTAATGGCATGAGCGAAGAAATCAAGTTAAACGCGGCCAACCAGGAGCTACTAAAGCAGGTTAACGACCTTTATCCTGAAGGCAGCGTGTTTGTTCAGTTTCATGGTGAAAAGTCCGGCTACGTTCGGCACGACCAGGCAACCCAAAAGACTTTGCCCGGCGGCTTGTTTATTATCGTCACCGATCTGACAGAACCAAACTACACGGCTTCCCATGAGCTGCTCCACCTCCTGATGCTGCTGCGGGGCTTCCCACAGATTTTCTTCCAGCTTTCGTTGGGGGATCAGCAGTTGGATGAGCAGATGATGATTATGTCGACTGACCTCTATAACGTTGCTATTCACCGGGTGGTAGTGGCTGAGCAGCGGAAGCACGGCCTGATCAATGACCAGGTGGAGGCAGAATACCTCAAGGGGATTGAGCACACGCTGACGCCCGAGGGCGGTGCGGACGACGAGGAAAAGACTCTTCGCTTACTGACCCTCCTGGATGCGTTAGTCTTTTATGGCGACCGCTTCTCTCAATACGAGGCGGCACTGCAAGAGAAGTACCCCACGGCCCTGGCGGCGGCCCAGAAAATTTATCGGGAAATTGCGGCCAAGCCGATTCAATCGCCGTTTGACATGCGCCGGTCAATCGTGAAAATCTATTCCCTCTTTGACCAGCAGATGCAGGACTGGGGACTGCCGGCCCTCCATAACAACGAGTACACGACCCTGTCACCAGTTCTGAGCGACCGGCAGTTGCGGTTGAGCCTGCGCCAGGTCTTTGAAATCTACCACTCCGACATGAAGGAACGGGGAACCAGCAAGCGGGCTTACGTTGGCATTCGGCGGAGTGATGGGCAGAACTCCTTCACGATGCCGGCGCCCAACCCGGAATCACCGGAAGAATTCAAACGCATTTATGCCCAGCCAGTCAAGAAGTTTTTGGAAGAGCACAGTATTCCGTACATCGTAAGGAAGTGATTTGATGGAAACGACGATTCAAACGACCTTTGATGATGCCAAACACATTGTCTTCCTAACCGGAGCTGGGGTGTCGACTGCCTCAGGAATTCCGGACTTTCGTTCAGCGAACGGCCTGTACACCCAAAACCGGAACGCGGAGTATTACCTCAGCCACCGCTACTTTGCCAGTGATCCGGACGGCTTCTATGAATTTTGCAAAAAGAATTTGTACTTTCCGGATGCCAAACCCAACGTTATTCACGAAAAGCAGGCGGCACTGACCCAGCAGGATCGGGCAACAGTAATTACCCAGAATATCGACAACCTCTACGAAGAGGCGGGGACCAAGCACTTGATTGACTTTCATGGTAATCTTTACCACGTTTACTGTGAGAAGTGCGGGGAGGCCGTTCCGGTAGCAGACTACCTCAAGAGCCGGATTCACGCTAAGGATGGCGGTCCCTTGCGTCCTGACATTGTCCTCTACGACGAGGGGATAAAGCAGCAAAACATCATTGACGCGGTCAAGGCCATGCAAGCGGCAGACCTGGTGGTAATTGTCGGCACCTCGATGAAGGTTTACCCTTTTGCCGGCCTGCTCGAATACCGGAATCCAAACGCAAAGGTGGTCGCAATTAACCGTCAAGAGCTACGCTTCTCTTTTGACTTTGAGATGGTGCAGGAGGACGCGACGAAGTTCTTTGCGGAATTAAAAGTTAAATAGAAGCGATTACTTTCGCTAAAAATAAAG
>NHCFJ05603__coassemble_1272_pt1 | contig 10024 bp, 10 predicted proteins | sample NHCFJ05603__metabat2_low_PE_008 | metagenome-assembled genome bin NHCFJ05603
GGACCCACGGATTAAGAGTCCGTTGCTCTGCCAGCTGAGCTAACTGCCCATGTCATTGACAACACAAATAATAATATCAATTTTCGGCGCTGTTGGCAAGGACTTTTTTGTTAAGTTCGGCTGATAGGTGGGACGTAACGTTACCGTCAAGGCTTTTAAAGCAAAAATCCCAGCACCACTTTAATGGCCTGGAATTTTTGGTATCACTTTTCTGCTAAGACCCGGTCAATTGCGGCTAATTCGGCGGGAGTAAATGACAGCTTATTGAGGGCTTTAACGTCATCGACGAGCTGGCTGGGTCGACTGGCACCGACGAGGACGCAGGCGATTTCCGGTTCCCGCAGGTTCCAGGCAACCGCCATCTCGGCGAGAGTCTGGTGGCGGCTGGCGGCAATTTCATTGAGCTGCTTAACCTTGCCGATAGTTTGTTCTACCTGGTCCTCATGGAGGAATGGGCTAGTAGACTTAGCCGCCCGCGAGTCGGCCGGAATGCCGTTGAGATAACGGTCAGTGAGCAGGCCCTGGGCGAGCGGGCTAAAGCAAACCGCAGCCTTACCTTCCTGCTTCAATACCGGCAACAAGTCGTCCTCGATATGGCGGTCGAACATGTTGTAACGGGGCTGGTGGATGATAAATGGGGTGTGGAGGTCCTTGAAAATCTTGGTGATGGCGGCCGTTTGCGCGCCATTGTAGTTGGAAATGCCAACGTAAAGCGTCTTCCCCTCTCGAACCAGCTGGTCGAGGGCTTCAGCGGTTTCTTCAATTGGTGTTTCCGGATCCGGCCGGTGGGAATAGAAGATATCCACGTAGTCGAGCTGGAGTCGCTGCAAGCTCTGGTTGGCACTGGCGATGATGCTCTTACGGGAACCCCAATTACCGTAAGGACCGTCCCACGTTTCATAGCCGGCCTTGCTGGTAATAATCATTTCGTCCCGGTAGGGCTTCATGTCGGTTGCCATGATGCGGCCAAAGTTTTCTTCGGCACTCCCTGGAACCGGGCCGTAATTATTGGCCAGGTCGTAGTAGGTAATTCCCAGGTCAAAGGCTTGGTGGACAATCGCCTTTTGGTTTTCGTAGGGATCAACGCTGCCAAAATTGTACCAGAAGCCGAGCCCCAATGGCGGAGAGCTTTAAGCCGCTCTTGCCGACCCGCTTATAAATCATCTTTTGGTAACGGTCTGGATTTGCTTGATACATCTGGTTAACCTCCTATGGTAGTTTGTGGCCGGCTGCCAGGTAGAGGTCGTACCATTCCTGGTTGGTCAAATCAACATCGGCGCCCGCTGCACTATCGGCAATGTGATCAGGGTTCATAGTCCCCATGATTAGCTGAATCTGGGCCGGGTGCTTGAGGACCCAGGCGGCAGCAATCGCGTTCTTGCCGACATGGTACTTCGCCGCCAACTTTGCCAGCTGGTCATTTAGTTCGGGATAGTCCGGGTTGTCGATAAAGGTCCCCTCGAAGTTCCCGTATTGGAACGGCGACCAAGCCTGGATAGTGACGTGCTGGCGCCGGCAGAAGTCGAGCAGGCCGCCGTCATGATCGGTCCCGTTGGCATTGCTGATGTTGGTGTTGATACCAAAGTCAACCATCCCAGTGTGCATCAGGCCAAACTGGAGCTGGTTGAACATCAGTCGTTGGGTGACGCTGTCCTGAACCATCATAAACTGCTGGGGGTTGAAGTTAGATACCCCGAAGAAGCGAACCTTACCGCTGGCCTGGAGAATATCAAAGGCTTCCTTGATTCCAGCGAGGTCCATCAGCGGATCGGGCCGGTGGAGGAGGACTGCATCGAGGTAGTCGGTCCCCATTCGCTCTAAGACGCCGTCGACCGCTTCCAGAATATGCTGCTTGGTAAATTCATAGCGGCTGCCAAAGACAAAGCTGCCGTGACTGCGGGCAGGGTCAACGATAATCCCGACTTTTGATTGGATGAAGAGGTCTTCCCGGCTTACCGCTGCCTTTTGCAGGGCCTGGCCAAACACTTCTTCCGACTTGCCCTGACCGTAAATGTCGGCCGAGTCGATAAAGTTGATTCCGTGATCATAGGCGGTGTCAATCGCCGCAGCTGCCTGTTCCGAACTCTTGGCCTCCATTCGCATGATGCCGAGGCCCATGGCAGAAATCTTGAGGCTAGTGGCGCCGAGGTTGATTTGTTTCATAATAAAAAGCCGTCCTTTCGTTTATCCTAACTCACTACATTCTTAATGGTAGGTGGTTAGAGGGTAAACGACAAGACGGCACATTTTATTGCCTAGGTTACTTTTGGGTTCCCAGCTGCTTTTCGCGTTCCCGGTCGCTGTTAAATTGTTCATAAAGTTTATGCAAGCGTTCCTGCTTAATTGCTCGCGTTTGCTCACTGTAGACGCAGGTCGGGTGCTTGATCTGGTAGTCGGCCTCGTTGATGTAGCCCCAGGCACACATCACTTCGAGGATTGGGAAGAGGGACTTGCCGTGGTCCGTCACGCTGTATTCGACCTGGACGGGGACGGTTGGAATGACGGTCCGCTTGATAATATTGTCGTCTTCCAGCTCGCGCAGCTGGGCGGTTAGGGTCTTCTTGGGCGCGGTTTCTAGGTAGCGAAGGATTTCACTGTACCGCTTGGTCCCTTCATTTTGCAGGTAATGAAGAATCAATGGCTTCCACTTACCGCCAATCGTGTTGAGCGTAATTTGAATTTCGGTCAATGCTTCCTTCTTCGCCATGGTCATTCTCCTTTGAAAAACAAAAAAGAGGTTGAGAATCAAATCTCAACCTCTGTAAACCTCTGATGGGCAGTCAGGGGATCGAACCCTGGACCCACGGATTAAGAGTCCGTTGCTCTGCCAGCTGAGCTAACTGCCCATAACGTTGTTAATCAACATTAATAATAATAGCAAAGTCTCAGCTGTTTGGCAAGGGCAAATTAGAAAATAATTTAGAAGGGGGCGGCTGGTTTGAGTAGACACTTAGCTAGGAAGTCACCGTCCCTGTGCTATAATAGGAATAACAAATTATAAGGATTGAAATGAAATCGTCAATTATACCCATTGGAGGGACTATTGAGATGGCAAAGAAGATTTTAGTTGTCGATGATGAAAAACCAATTTCAGACATCATTAAATTTAACCTGGAAAAGGAAGGCTACGAAGTCGTCGTCGCCTTTGACGGTGAGGAAGCCCTTGAAAAGGTCGAGGCAGAGGATCCGGATTTGATCATCCTGGACCTGATGCTGCCGAAGGTTGACGGTTTGGAGGTTGCCAAGCGGGTACGGGCTAAGCACACGACCCCAATCATCATGGTCACTGCCAAGGATTCCGAACTCGACAAGGTCCTGGGGCTAGAACTCGGCGCCGACGACTACGTTACCAAGCCGTTTTCTAACCGGGAATTAGTGGCCCGGGTCAAGGCAAACCTGCGGCGGGAAGCAACTGCCCAGGCGCCAGCCGAAGAGGATAAGAACACTGACATCAAGGTCGGTGACATCACGATTCACCCAGAGGCGTACACCGTTACTAAACGGGGTGAAAACATCAACCTTACCCACCGGGAATTTGAGCTGCTCCACTACCTAGCCCAGCACATCGGACAGGTTATCAACCGGGAACACCTCCTGCAAACCGTGTGGGGCTATGACTACTTTGGCGACGTGCGAACGGTTGACGTGACGGTGCGGCGGCTCCGGGAAAAAATCGAAGACAACCCGAGCCAGCCGCAATGGCTAATCACGCGCCGGGGAGTCGGCTATTACTTGGCAAATCCTTATCAAAATTAGAGGCTGAGCAGTTGTGAATAGCAAGTTAAAATTTTATCAATCAATTCGGGTAAAAATCGCCCTCGTGTTTGCGTTAATGTTAATGTTAACGCTCGAATGCGTGGGGGCGGTTTTTGTGCGTCAATTGGAGCACCAAAACCTGAATACTTTTAAGCAGACGATTGAACTACCGTCTTACGTCGATAATTCGTTAAGCGAGCAGTTATTGCGGCCCGATACCAAGAAGGCTAACCAGCAAATCCGACAAATCTTGTCGGAGGTCAACAATAACAACATTTCTGAAATCCGGGTCGTTGACAGTAAGGGGGTTATCCGCGGGACAAGTACGGCTGATAACCGGAACATGGTTGGACAGAAGACAACCGATGCGATGGTCAAGGCAACTTTGCTGAATAACCGCTCCCACTCAGAAAACGTATACGATGGTGCCAATCACAACCGCTACTATGTGAACGTCATTCCCCTAAACGATAGCAACAATAACGTTGTTGGGGCCGTCCTCCTCCGGGCGAGCCTGGAAGGGGTCTATTCCAACATTAATAACATTACGCTGATCTACCTCTCCGCGGCCCTGGTCACCATTATCCTGTCCCTCTTCCTCGCGGTACTTATTTCCCAGGAAATAACCCGACCGATCGAAGAAATGCGGAAACAAACGTTGCGGATCGCCCGGGGGGACTTCTCTGGTCAAGTCCGGGTAATGGGCAACGACGAATTGGGCCAGCTTGCCGGGGCGGTCAACAACCTTTCCGTCCGGGTGGAAGAGGCTCAGGAATCCTCTGATTCTGAACGCCGACGGCTGGACAGCGTCCTCTCGCACATGTCTGACGGGGTCCTCGCCACGGACCGCCGGGGCAACATCACGATTGTTAACAACATGGCCCTGCAGCTGCTGGGAGTTGACCATGAGGATGATTTGATCGGCAAGTCAATTATTGACGCGCTGGACATCCGCCACGACTACACTGTTCGGGAGCTGATCAACAGCAACCAGAAGGAAATGATCATTGACATGTCGGCCGGGGGCAATAACCTGATCCTGAATGCCTACTTCTCACCGATCCAGCGCGAATCCGGCTTTATCAGCGGGCTTGTGTGTGTCCTGCATGACGTTACCAGCCAGCAGAAGGAAGAGCGGGAGCGGAAGCAGTTTGTTTCCAACGTTTCCCACGAATTGCGGACCCCGCTGACCAGTGTCCACAGCTACGTGGAAGCACTGAGTGACGGGGCTTGGAAGGATAAGGACATTGCACCCCAGTTTTTGACGGTGATTCAAAACGAAACCAACCGGATGATCCGCATGATCAACGACCTGTTGAGCCTGTCGCGGATGGACTCGGGGACGACCAAGCTCAACTTGGAATACGTCAACATCAAGGAGCTGTTCAACTACATCCTGAACCGGTTTGATATGATCATCAAAAAGGATGAGAACGACCAGAACAGCAAGAAGTACACAATCGAGCGCTACTTCACCGATAAAGACCTCTGGGTAGAAATTGATACCGATAAGTTTACCCAGGTCATCGACAACATCATGAATAACGCGATTAAGTACTCACCAGATGGCGGGGTCATTACCACCCGCCTCTTAGAGACTCATAACCACGTTATTTTAAGTATTTCCGACCAGGGCCTGGGGATTCCCCGCAAGGACCTGGGAAGGATCTTCGACCGTTTCTTCCGGGTTGACAAGGCCCGGAGCCGGAAGCAGGGCGGAACTGGTCTTGGATTAGCAATTTCTAAGGAAGTAATCAACCTGCTTGGCGGCCAGATCTGGGTCGATAGTATTGAGGGTCAGGGTTCGACCTTCTATATTTCACTGCCGTACGTTCCGTATGAAGAGGAGGATGATTGGGATGATTAACAAGCTGAAAGCCAACTGGCTCTCAATCGCGTTGACAATTGTCGTAATCATTAGCCTGTTCTTGTCCGGCTTAATCTGGACAAACCCCTACCAGTACGAAGGGGCACGCCGGGAAAACGTGATGAAGAGCAGCCAGCAGTACACTACCCAGTCAATGGGGGACGTCTACCTGCCGACCACGGTGGTTCGCACTAACGGTCGCGGGAACCAGGTCTTCCTGTATAGCACCCAAGTCAGCTTGATGCGGGAAATGAAAAACATTATCCGGGGCTGGCAGTTTGGCCGGGTCACGACCGTAAAGAGCAATAATAGCGACGTCTACCTGAGCTATCTCCGGCGACACAACGCCATTACGCTTAGTTATCCCAAGGCTATTCCAACCCTCGTCTTTAACGAAACCTTTTCCCAGACGGTCAATAGCGACCAGGTGAGCCAAATCAACCACATCGTAATCCCGTTAAAAGGGCCCCGCGAAGTGTACCTGCTGAGTGACCATCGCTATGGGATTTACCGTTTGCAGGTGAAGAAGGGGAACTTCAAGCAGATTACGAAGCTCACGAAGGGCGCCCGGGGCATTGCTGTTGACCATAAAATCGTCAACGGGACAACGATGCTGACCTACCCGAAGAGCTTTACCCTGCCGGTCTTCGCCTTCCAGGTTGCAAACCAGAATATCGATACCCTGAGCTCTAATTTGCTAAGTAGCAACCAACGCAGCAACATCACTTCCAGTGAAAACGGCGACGAGGTCGTGTACAGCAGCGGCAATAACCAGCGGCTGGTTTACCACCGGACTAACGGGACCGTGGACTATGAGTCGTTTACCAACAGCGATGACCACCGGTCGACAGACCAGCTCTACTCCTACTTTTACAACCGGCTGGTTAAGACCGGGGTGCAGCTGAGTAACGTCCGCTTTGACGGGACAAGCAACCACCAGCGGCGGTTTACCTACCGAACGTTTGTCGACGGGTTCCCAATCTTTAATGAGGATGGTTACGGCAGTATCCAGCTAATGGCTGGTAGCGGGACGGAACGGTGTCAGATGAGCCGGTATTCGCTACAAGTTCCGTTGCCCATCAACCAGCAGGAAGTTAAACTGCCAGCTACCCCGGAGGTCCTCAATGACCTGCATGCCAGTCCGCACTTTCGGGACATCAAGGGTATCCGGGTCGGCTACTTCTGGCGGGCTGACGATAATAATAAGGTGGTTAAGCTGACCCCGACCTACTTTGTGTGGTATCACGGTAACTGGGTTGATTACGAGCAATTGCTAAAGTAAGGAGGCGTGCAAGGTGAACTTTAAACGAATTCAGTGGATTTTTCTGGTTGCCTTCATCCTCTTTGACATTATCGTCGGTTGCCAGCTACTCTTTCAAAACCGCTTTACCATCACCAATAATACGCAAAGCCGCCAGTCAACGGTACTGAAGGAAATGCGGGCAGACTCGATTAGCTACCAGGTTCTGTCTAAGCACCAGCCGAACGCCTTTTATATTTCCGGCAGCCGGTCAGGGGATGGCGGGACGCTGGAGCAGGAGATGGCAAAGCTGCATAACCAGACGTCCCGCTTTGCTGACAGTCAGCTAGTCAGTGAATTTGATTCGCCGATTAAAGTTAACGCTGAGCGGCCGCAATTACGGCTCGACCAGGTCGTCCGCCGGTCCCGGAACGTTCCGCTGGGTGACCATTACCAGTACAATGCCCAGCTGTCGAGCCGGCGGGAAGCAGTGTATACCCAGATGGTAAAGAACCAGCCCGTCCTCTCCAGCGATGGTCAGCTGCGGTTCCGTATTAACCGGAACGCCCAGGTAACGGGTTATACCCAGACCTACTTGGAAAACCCGACAACCCTCCAGCAGCGGACGGCGACCATCAGCCAACGGCAAGCGGTAGTCTGGCTTTACCGGCACAACCAGATTCCCAATAACTCACAGATTCGGTGGGCAATCCAGGGCTATACCAAGCTGTTAACTACGAATAACCATAACCAGGCTGTTTATGTCCCAACCTGGGCGGTGGAAATTAAGACTAAGACGGCGGATACGGTCCAGCGGCTGAACGTCAATGCTTTTAACAGCACCATCATGAAGTCGTCGCCGGACACCGTCAACATGGACAGTATTAATAAGTGAAAAAGGAGCACTTGGAGTGGCAGATAAGAATCCATTACGTTACAGCATTCTCGCCAGCGGAAGCACTGGCAACGTTACTTACTTGGAAACTGACCAGCACCGGATTTTGATTGACGCCGGTTTAAGCGGGAAAAAGATTGAGGGCCTGATGGCTAAAATCGACCGGTCCTTAGATGACGTTGAAGCCATCTTCGTTACCCACGAACACAGCGACCACTGTCACGGGGTCGGGGTCCTGGCACGGCGCTACGGGATGGCGGTTTACGCTAACCGTGGTACTTGGCAGGCGATGGCTAACAAGGTCGGGACGATTCCGGAAGACCAGCAGTTTATTTTTAACCCCAATAGCGTCCAGACCCTCGGCGACCTTGATATTGAGAGCTTTGCCGTCTCGCATGACGCGGCCGAACCGCAATTTTATCAGGTGCACCATGACAACAAGACCTTTTGCATCCTGACTGATACTGGCTATGTGTCCGACCGGGTCGCGGGAACGATCCGGGATGCGGACGCCTACCTAATGGAGTGTAACCACGATACTGAAATGCTCCGGATGGGACCGTATTCCTGGCCGTTGAAGCAGCGCATCCTCGGTGATGAGGGGCACCTCTCAAACGAGGAGGGAGCCGACGCGCTGATGAATGTTATCGGCCGGCGGACCAAGGAAATTTTCCTGGGGCACCGTAGTCAGCACAATAATATGCGTTCCCTGGCCCACCTGACCGTGGCAAGCCTGATGAAGCAGCATGACTTTGGTGTTGACCAAGATTTCCAGCTGGCGGATGCGGAGCCGGAGCAACCTAGTAAGTTAATGGTGATATAACAGGAATTTCAATCTTTTTTCACAACTATACGTTATGGTTATTGGTGATAACTGATTTGGAGGAATGAAAAATGAGCGATCAAAAACCTCGTAGCAACCGGTTTTGGGCGAAGGTTGCGGGGATCGGCCTCGTAGCCGGCCTAATTGGGGGCGGCGTCGCCTTGGGGATCAACGGTGTCATTCAGCACCACGAGGCAGTCGTCAGTACCAAGGTGCCAAGCGGTTCGAACCAGGCCGGCGGCACGAAGGTCAACGGTAATAAGGCGGAATTGAACACGGCCTCGACCAAGGCTTATAACTCGGTCCAGGGAGCAGTCGTCAGCGTTATTAACAAGCAGAAGGTGCAACAGAGCAGCGGAATGCTGGGCGTCTTTGGCATTGGCGGCCAGAGTGATAGCAGCCAGAACAGCAACAGCGGTAAACTTCAAACGGCCAGTGAGGGGTCGGGAGTAATTTATAAGAAATCCGGCAACGCGGCCTACGTGGTTACTAATAACCACGTTGTCGCGGGTTCCAGCGCGCTCCAGGTGATCATGAGCAATGGTAAAAAGGTGGACGCGGACCTTGTCGGGAGCGACGCGGCAACCGACTTGGCGGTCTTGAAGATCAATTCTGCCAACGTTAAGACGGTGGCGTCATTCGGTAATTCCAACTCGATCACCGCTGGTCAGGATGTATTGGCAATCGGTTCACCAATGGGGAGTGAGTATGCCAATACCGTCACTAAGGGGATCGTTTCCGCCAAAAACCGGACACTAAAAGCCGGGACTGACGGGACCTTGACCTCGGTTATCCAAACCGATGCGGCAATCAACTCTGGTAATTCTGGTGGTCCCCTGATCAACATGGCGGGGCAGGTTATTGGGATTAACTCGATGAAGCTGGCTTCCAACAACGATGGCTCCTCGGTCGAAGGGATGGGCTTTGCTATTCCAAGCAACGAAGTGGTCAGCATCATCAACCAGCTGGTAAAGAACGGGAAGATTTCCCGGCCAGCATTGGGTGTCGGGATGATTGACCTGAGCAATGTCACGACCGACCAGCAGAAGTCCGTCCTGAAGCTGCCAAGCAGCATCACCAAGGGGGTTGTAATCGCCCAGGTGGAGGACGGCTCCGTAGCGGATAACGCCGGCTTAAAGAAGTACGATGTCATCACTAAGCTGGGTGACAAGACCATTAACAACACGAGCGAGCTGCGGGCGGCCCTGTATAAGTACAAGGTGGGCGATAGCGTTAAGATTACCTTCTATCGTGATGGCCAGCAGCAGACGGTGACGGTCCACCTGACCAAGGCGGCCAGCGCGACCGATAGCAGTCAGCAGCAACAAACAGAAGCTGGCGAATAAGCTAATTAATTCAAATCTGGTGGTTCTCAGCGCCAATCGCGTGCAGGGGAACCGCCATTTTTTGAAAAGGTGGTAAAATGCTATTAAAAGTTTCGGA
>NHCFJ05603__coassemble_1319_pt1 | contig 9568 bp, 8 predicted proteins | sample NHCFJ05603__metabat2_low_PE_008 | metagenome-assembled genome bin NHCFJ05603
ATGGCCGGCAGCAGCTAGTTAATCCTTTCTTCCCCACTCCTTAGAGCTCGTCTAAGCAGCGAATCAAGCGGGCATTCCGACTTGCTTACTAATAATGATTTGTTTTTCCGGAGAGACATAAACCTGACCAACTAGTGAACGAATTTAATTCAAATGGTGACCCGAGCCAGTGACCACCGCGCCGTCTTAACACGGCCGGCAGCTTGCCCGAGAAACTAGCGTCCGATATCTAAGCTGGCAAACCAGTAACGGGTTCGCCAGGAATGGTTATCTGGGGATTCATCGTTAAAACGCTGGCGTTTAACCAGCTCCTGCTCCCCGCCGGATAAGTAATACGGTACCCGGTCAACGGAGCCGCTCAATCCAAAGTAAACGCAAACGATCAGTTTCCCGGCGTTGCATCACTTAGTCTGAGGGGCCAAGCTGCCGGGAGCCGAAAGCCACTTTGTCCGTCACGCTAGTATTTAAGAAATTGAATATCACTACCTTGAAAGACCAGGCTTAGCTACATGGGCCGACCCTAGCGAAATTTCCAGGAGTAAACGGTTGTCACTGGACGGTTAAATTGATTCGTTCTCTTGCAAGCACGGCCAAGCCCACAATCGCCGTTGACACCGCCGATCCCACAATCCATTCGGTCCTATGCACAAACGGCCGGGTCTTTTTCAATTGCCAGATTTACGTTATTAAAGTCAGTCTGCCCAGCAGAGCTGGAGCTGCCGTCGACGCTTAACCATACCATTACTTCTTGTGTTAATCGTCGATACTGCTTGCCACAAATAGCAGTACCGCTTGAACAGAAATAATTGCCTGACAGCAGTCGGTCATTCTTCTCGCAAGACCAAGTCGCACCGACCAATAACTTCCCATCCCTTTGCGACGGGCCTCCTCATTCGTAATTTGACTCTTCCTAATAATTCATGTACATAGATGCCAAGGGTGTATTCATGTAATATTAAGTGTAAGCACAATTTTGATTAGAAAGATTCAGCGATTCACGACCCTGGACAATTCGAAGCCGCAAACCAATGCTGAAATTTATGGAGATGTTTAGCGTTATCAGAGGTAACCCGTCCCAAAAGCGGGAGAAATTGTCCGGAAAGAACCGCTCCGGTAAAGGACAATTTAGCGAAAGTGCTAATAGTTGATTAGTTTCTTGCCAATTGTGATAACTGCATTTCTAGGTAAATGAATTAGATGGGTAAGCAGTAATTTTAAGATCAGCTAGAGGAAAGTTAGTTTCACTGATCCCACAATGAGGACAGGTGCTCAATCGGCTCAATTATCCGTAATTGCGAAGAGTTCTTTGCGACATCGATTGGGCGGTCCACTGTCAAAAAACAACCAAGATAGCTCCCGTACTGATGAATCGGTACACGGTTCTTTTCCACAACGGTTCTTGCTGGTAAAGTCAGTCCGCCGGGTTATTGTCTGCTCGTCTTTTTATTTTCTGACCCGGTGACTGCTAAGGCTGAAAAATCACCACTTTGCCATTCTAAAGCGACCAATATCAGTCATCATTGCTGGGATTGGGCAACGAACTAGGAATGCTAATTTTGCCCTCCCGGTTGACAACCGCTACACCGGGAAGCTCACCGCTTGGTCCCCCTGCCAGGAACTACCCGCTGCCAATGAGGCCCGGATAATTGTTCCCCAGTCCAGCTTGGAAGCATGCTCGGCTGGGACGGAAGGTGGTTACCGTAATTGGGCGGTGAAATCGTACCCGTGCATTTTTGCTGTCAGTAAGCCTAGCGGTGAAAGAATTACTAAGCCAACTACTAGGTAAAACCAGGATGTTAGTTTCCTATGTGGTTTGTGACCGTTGATGACCCGTTCCCATAAAAACCATTCGGTCCTCCCCGCAACCAATCCAGATGCAACGTAGGTGCAAACGCGCTAATTCAACCAACAACTACACGGCGTGGCATCATGCCAGCGAGATTGTGATAGCGAGTGGAGATTGGTTGTTTAAGGGCGCCGCTAACCGGCCAGGCAACTACGGCTGGTGCTGAGTGCACCTTCGGCAGTAAGGGGCTACCGAATTGCTTCTCCATGATGGAGGCCAACTGCGATTCCTGGCGGAAGATGGTGATAGCTGCGAAGAGGTTGTTCAGCTAGTCTTCAACGGACGGTTTTCTAACCGCCATCCTCAGGAGCCTAGTTCCTAGTGCCACCCCTCTGCGACCATCTGCAAGAACGTTTAACTAGTCAGCGCAACGGTGAAGATGATAGATAATCCCCCCTTTCAAGGGTAAATTTCTTATAACAGGAGTTACTCCTTCGTGCTAACTTTCAAAGGGTCAACCCGCTATTTACGGTTTCAGAATACTGCTTTTTTCAAGGGGGGGTTGTTAATGATTATTATTTATATAAATATAATAATTTGATATATTTATATTTTTGAGTTAACCTTTTTTTGGTCTTGTGTATTTCTTACTCAGGACCTTTTTTAGTTAGCGGAGCTTTGCTAGTAAGCGGTTTCTCTTATCTAGGGATAACGAAACTATCCCTGCCGATGATTAATAAAAAAGCTTTTTTATTTTTATTCATATGAACAATCAATCATTTGAAGTACATTCCGCCAATTAGCAAACTGATTCAAAAGATTGCGGGCTGGCCTTGTGACCGTGGTTAGCCCCGCCCGGCAGCCGGCCGGATCTGTCTAATAAATTGACCTTAGCGGACACTAATTTTAATGTTCACCCGACAAGTGACAACCAGTCTTTCGGAATTTAAAATAAAGTGCGGGACCGCGACGGAAGTTTATTATCACTTCTGCCGTGGTCCCGCGCTGTCGTTTTTAGTTAGCGGTCACTGCATATAATTAAGGTCATCGTACTTGGTACCAGCTTGCTGCTTAGCCATGCTCTGGCTCTGGTAGTACACCGCGTCAACATGCATATCCGCCCCACCGGCTTCCACCAGCACTTTGACCTGCTGGCCGTTGATGGTTTCGGTGTGAACAGCGTAGTAGGCACCATCACCGGCGGTCTGCACCCAACCACGTAGGTTCAGCCAGTGCATTCCATGAACATTGCCAAAGGTCCCCCGCATCCAGTTCTTAGTAGCTTTCATTATCGCCTGGTTGGTGATGTTGCTATCATTATTTAAGAAAGCTGGGTCCTGCTTATAAATCGTCATCTGTTCGCCATCGTTATCGCCACCAGTATACTTAAAGGTGTGAGCACCAAAGGTCACGGAGCCTGGTTCGTCATTATCAGCCGTGTACCAGGTTCCCTGCAGTTCACTCGGAACGGCGACCGGGCCCTCATTCCCGTACTGGCCGGTGCTTGTGGAAGACTTGCCAGTTTGGGAGCCATTATTAGCGGGGGTGGTCAGGCCGCCGTTGGTCTTATCCACCACCTTGGCGCCCGTTGCCAGGTTATTGACGAGCTGGCCCTGGCCGTTGTCGTTAAGGTACTGAACCATGTCTGCCCGGCTCACCGTGGTCAGCTTCTTTGCCTGGCCGGACTGGGCATTCTCGTAAATCGTAACGTTATTGCCACTAACGGTATAAACCAGGCCGGTATCCTTGCCATTAGCCGTAACGTTATAGGCCACCCCCTGGCCGTTGTCGCTCAACTGGTACTTATTCGTTCGGTAGAGGTTCACCTGCAAGCCGTTCTGTTGGCCGGACTTAGCAGTCGTTGCCCAATCGTTGCCGTATTTGTTGCCAGCGTAGGCCGTAATCACGGCAACCGTTTGCTGGGGAGTCAAGTTTCCCTGACTAATCTTGCTGTTGGTTTTCGGTGCCAGAAGGCTGGAGGACGAAGCTGATGAGGCGTCCTTGCTAGTGCTCGTCTGATTCCCGCAACCGGCCAGGAGCAATGCTAGTCCAGTCACGAGGGTAATTCCCAATTTCTTACTATTCATAATGTACTCTCCTTGTTCAATAAGATTATTTTCCTTTAATTATACGCTAAACGACTATCATGACCAGTTAGGATTGTTTTTTCATTTTTATAGCAAAACGAAAAAGCCACCGACTGGTTAAACCCAATCAGTGACCTTTTTACAATCTTTTAATTAAGCACGGGACTTGTAGCTGCCATCAGTGGTGTTGATGATCAGCTTGTCACCGGTCTTGATGAAGGCTGGGACGTTAACAACCAAGCCAGTGTTCATCGTAGCAGGCTTACCACCACCATCAATAGTGGCACCCTTGATCATTGGTTCAGTTTCAGCAACCGTCATTTCAACAGTCACTGGCAGTTCAACCCCAATGATGTCGCCGTTAACGAAGTTCAGCGTGATGTTCATGTTTTCAACCAGGTAGTTCCGGTCGTCACCCAGTTGTTCGTGGGAGAGGCTGTATTGTTCGTAAGTTTCCAAGTCCATGAAGACAGCGGAATCACCTTCGTCGTAGAGGTATTGCGCGTTCCGCTTGTCAACGTTGACCTGTTCCACCTTTTCGGATGGCCGCATCGTGGTGTGGACGATTGAACCAGTCCGCACGTCTTGGATGTCCATCTGCATCAGGGTGTTACCCTTACCTGGCTTGTGGTGGTTGATTTGGAGAACCTTGAGCAGCTTGCCGCCCCGTTCAAAAACCATGCCCTTTTTCAAATCGATTGTTTGAATCATACTAAAACACCTTCACTAATTTGAGATTTTGTCCGGTCAAACTGCGGCGAGACAGCTACCAGAACGATTTTACGGCCTGACGATTTCAAGCCATAGTACAGTTACCATTGTAACACATTCGTCCCCGTTGCTATACGCTTAAAGTGCAAAAATCAGCGAAGTCCTACTCACCCTTCTTTAAGTTCCGCCAGTATATCTAGCCCCAGCCGCAACCAGGCCGATGATAATCCCCCGCTTGACTCCCCACCTTTTGGTCTTCTTTAATTCCTTGGTCGGTAGTTCGTTGATCAGCACCCGCTCCTTGCCCATAACGAGGTAGAAATACCAGGTAACCACGATAAACAGGGTTAGGATGCTTATAAAGGCGAATAAAAAAGGCGATTTTGTAGGTAGTGGTCAGTGCCAACACCATGGCAACCAGCAGCAGGAGCGGTGTAAACAGGGTCAGCAACAGGTAGCCGGAATTACCCAGGTGGTCAAGGCGCTGCCGTTGGTACTCATCCAGTTCGCCGCTAATTCCGTAGGATAATTTCAGCAAGCCGTCACGTAGTTTTTCTTTAGTCATTCGCTTTCCTCCCAAAATAATGAGTTGAGGTCCGTTCGCAGGGCCAGCGCGAGCTTGCGGCACAGGTCCAACGAGGGGTTGTACTTATCATTTTCAATCAAGTTAATCGTCTGCCGCGCCACCCCAATTTTCTGGGCCAACGCGAACTGTGATAATTGCTGCTTCTTACGGTACTCTTTTACCCGGTTCAACTAATCACCCGCTTTTGATGTCAAATATATATGATATTTTAAGCAGAAAAAAGCTCCGGCAGCTTGGCACGATTGCCTTTCACCGGAGCTTCATTCACTATGATTATTTATTTGCTAGTCAAACACTAAGTAGGACTTGATTGCCTGCCGTTGGTCCATTGCCTCGTAAGCAGCCTGAATATCATCCAAGCTGAAGGACTTCGTGAAGACCTTACCAGGGTTGATTTCACCATCCAGAACGGCCTTGAGCAGTACTTCCTTGTCATAAGTCGTCACGGAAGCCGGCCCCCCAGCAACAATGGCGTTCTTGTAGAAGAGGGAGGTCATGTCCTGCTTTGGCGTGTGTGGCAGGCCGACCCTGCCGATGATGGCACCCGGACGACCAACGGCCAGCGCGGTATTCGTAGATTGTTCAGTCCCAACACATTCGAGGACGGCATCGGCCCCAGCACCGTTAGTCAGGTCCATGATGGCCTGAACCGCCTCGTCACCCCGAACGGCTACGTTAGCGGTCGCACCAAACTCCTTAGCCAGGGCTTGCCGGTCTGCGTGACGGCTAGTGGAGATGATCTTCTTGGCGCCGCGCATCTTAGCAGCAATGATGGCACACAGTCCAACCGCACCGTCTCCCATTACGACGACGGTATCGCCAGCGCTGACGTTGGCAACCCGTGCTGCGTGGTAACCAGTCGCCATCACATCTGCCAGGGTCAGCAGGGACTTCTTCATGCCCTCACTGTAGTCGGCGGGCTGACCAGGAATCTTGACCAGTGCCCATTGACCATGCTGGAAGCGAACGTATTCAGCCTGCACCCCAGACGAGAAGTTGTCAGCGTGACTTTGGCAAGAGCCATCAAAGCCGGCCCGACAAGCAGGACAGTGTCCACAACCGTGGGTAAATGGCGCAATCACGAAATCGCCCGGCTTAACGGTCGTGATCTCGTCACCGACTTCTTCAACGACCCCCAGCGCTTCGTGACCAGAGTTTTCCGCTTCTGCTTCGACCGGGTTAATACCCCGGAAGTTCCACAGGTCAGACCCGCAGACGCAGGAGCGCAATACCTTGATAATGACGTCATCAGGTTTTTGGATCGTTGGCTTATCAACGTCCTTTAATTCCATTTGTCCTTTACTTGCGAAAAATGCTTTTTTCATCGTTCAAGACCCCTTTCTGTCTACCCTAATTGTAACCAAAAGGAGCCGCAAATGATAATACTTTAATTCTATCGCCCTTGATACCTAAAACACATACTAAACTTCTGCCGGAACCGGAACCCCGAGTTCCTCGCCAATCACCGTGATTTCCTCGTAAGTCTTGTCGTCAATCGCCACGCCAGCCTGCTGGTTTTCCTTTAAGTACCGGTACTCACGGTCGCCTGGAACCCAAATCGTCTTGCCGGCAACGTGATCGAGGCCGCGAATCCGGTCCAGCATTGCGGTGGCGTCCTGCTTGAGGGTTTCGGGATCACCGAAGAAGGCCGGGTCAAAGGCAAAGAGGAACTGACTGAAGTCGTGTTTGCCCCGGACAGTGTCGGCCGAAATCGACCCCTGGGCCAGAATCCCGGTCAGCAGTTCGACCACGATGGAGTTCCCCATCCCCTTGTAGTTGGCGTTGACTTCCTGGTTACCACCCAGGGTGACCAGGCCGCCGCCCTTTTGTTCACCCTCGCTAAAGGCCGCCGTTGCCAGAATGTCTTCCGCCTCTTTCGGGTCCGTAACTACCTGCCGGTCCTTGTCGACCACCCATTCGCCAGGCAGTTCAGTTCCCTTCTTGTCGGCTACCTGGATTTTACCGCCGGCCACGGCAGAGGTCGCCCCGTCAAACATGAACGGGTGGGGACTAGCAGGGAAGCCAAAGGCAAAGGCGTTTGACCCGAGGAAGGCCTGGGTAGCGTTGGTCGGTACCACCAGCGGCCGGGTGTTGGTCAGGGCAATCCCCACTAGGCCAGCGTCTAAGGCTTTGCGAGCGTAGTAGCCGGCAATGCCAAAATGGTTGGAGTTCCGTACCACGGCAATGCCGACGCCGACCTTCTTGGCTTTCTCAATCACCTTGTCCATCGCCAGGTTGGCCGCAATCTGCCCCATGTTTTGGTTGGCGTCGACCAGAACGGTCCCGGGCAGCTCCCGGACCACCTTGGGCTGCTTAGTGGGAACAATCGTACCATCCTTGATCATCCGCCGGTACCAGGCTAACCGTTGAATCCCGTGGGAAGAGATTCCCCGTAAGTCGGCGTCAACCAGGGTATCTGCCAGGAGCTTGCCATCCTGTTCACTAAAACCTAACTTGTCAAATACGTTTTCCAAATACTGTCGTTCATCGTTTGCTTTTACACGCATCGTGTCCACACCTTTCCTAATAAAAAAGTCCCCGTGCAAATTGCACAAGGACGCTGACCGTGGTACCACCTATCTTCACTATGAAAACATAGCCTCTAACGATGGATAACGGCCATCGCCCGGGATTGTAGCTTGCACCCAACCCACTTCGATGAGTTCATTTCACGAGCTAGCTAATATGCCCTTCCACCCGTCGGCACTCGCTTTGATTAGAATCGCTTGCTACTATTCTCATCTGTTTTTAATTATTATCATTTATTTTAAGCGGTCGGACTAAAAAGTCAAGGGGGATTTAAAAAGACCGGCAAGAAAATCCCGTTTCCACCAGTCTTGAGCTTTTAAATATTAGAAATGACTACAACTCAGCCTATTTCGTTACCCCAATCATGATTCCACCGGCAACCACCAGGATGACCCCGGCGATAATCATTTTGACTTCCTTTGGCGTCTTGGACTCGTGCAGGATCCAGAGGCCACCCAAGGTCGAGATAATCACGTTCAGCTGGGAAATGGTGTAGCCGACCGCCACTCCGTTGATTTCGTTAGAGAAGATAATCCCCAGGTTGGCAATCGCGAAGCAGACCCCGGTTGCCATGTTCTGCCAGGTCTTAGCAGCGAATAATTGCGGTTGTTTTTCAAACAAACACAGAATAATCATTGCAACAAAGATGGCTACGGCCTGTGGAAAGACCATGTCCCAGCCGCCGAGGTGAAAGGCAGTCGGGAAAGAGGCGTAGGCCACGAAGCCCAGTGAGGAAACCAGGAGGTAGAGCATCCCCTTCTTAACGTTGCTCCCCTGGTCACGGTGTTCCTGGTAGGCGGTCATCGCAATCCCAATCACGATCAGAATCAAGGCCCCGATTCCGAGCAGCCACTGGTTGACCGTCGTCCATTCGTGGAAACACAGTGCCCCGACCAAGGCGGTCCCGACTAGCTGCTCACCGACCGAAATCGGCATGGTCATCGAAACCCCGACCAGGGAGAAACTCTTGACCTGCAAAATAATTCCGATACAAAAACCGATCCCACTGAGGGCCGCGCCCAGCCAAAGTACCGGTGTTAGTACTGGCTGCTTAACGAAGTAAACGCCGATTCCGACCAGCAGGGTCACGATTGCCATCCCCATGACCTTGTTGGTGTACTTACCACCAATCAGCTGCATACAGATGACCTGAAAGCCGAGGCCCAGTGCCGGTACCAGGGCTATTAAAATATCCATTACTGACATGCTAAATCCCGTCCCCTTTTCACAAAAAAGAGACGACTGTTTTTCTACAATTCCAGTCGCCTCTTAGCAGTCTTCCAATATCGTGCAACGCTCTCCACGGGCCGTCCCGCGAATCACGCCGCATACCGATGGAACGCTTAATTTTCTTTCTTAGCGTTTTCCATAGCCTTCATAATTGAAGGGTTCTTGGAGTGACAATCCTTAATCATTTGAATATCTTCTTCACTGAGTTCAACGATGTACTTAGCCATAGTTAATCCCTCGCTTTCTGAAATTAACTATACTATATCACTTTTAGGATCGCAGATTAACCGTTTTTCGGGCCAATTTGGCAAATATTGTGAAAAAATTATTAATTTAGCAAAGCCGCGAACAAAAGCTGAAAGGGAGTGGACGAGAGAGGGAGAAAAAACGCCTAAAATCGGGCAAGCTGATTTTAGGCGTTTGTCTTTCGACGCGAAGCTAGCCTCTGTCACGCTCCCTTTTCAATAAGGCTAGTTCCGTTCTTCTTTTCTCTTCGTCAGTCCTGCCAAGCCGAAGAGCCCCGCCAAACTGGTCAGGAGCAGGCCAGGATTCCCCTCTACTTTGCGCATGCTTATTCTCCACATGAACGGGGCAGTAATGAGAATCGCAACCGAGTACTACGACGCTTTATCCCCAAAG
>NHCFJ05603__coassemble_1433_pt1 | contig 8446 bp, 10 predicted proteins | sample NHCFJ05603__metabat2_low_PE_008 | metagenome-assembled genome bin NHCFJ05603
TCATTTCAGCAAAATTGCCGTCACTTTCCCCGCAGCCGGCAAAATCAAAGCGCAGGGTCGGAATACCAGCGTCATTTAACGCGTGCGACAAATCATAGAGCAGTTTCCCCGGGTGGTTGCCCCGGTCACCCATAAAACCGTGCATTAAGATTGCTACGTGGTCATTGTGGAGGGTCGCCGTTCTCTCCAGGAGGCCACGGAGAGTGCGGCCTTCCCGCTTGATTTCAGCTTCCATACTATTCTCCTCTGTGTTCAAAACGTTGCTATTGTTATTTTAGCCCATTTTAAGTTGAGAAAACAATCATCCGCCCCGGAATCGTCAAGCGTGCCGGAGCGGATGATTAATCCTATTTAGCTGTTAAATAGCCCTTGGCCTTGAGTAATTCAGCGAGTTCAATCGCCCCGCCAGCGGCCCCCCGGGCGGTGTTGTGGGACAGGCCAATAAACTTCCAGTCAAAGAGCTTGTCTGACCGGAGGCGGCCAATGGAAATCCCCATCCCGTGTTCAAAGTTGACGTCGCAGCGGACCTGGGGCCGGAAGTCGTCATCCAGGTACTGGATAAACTGCTTAGGCGCGCTCGGCAAATCCAGCCGTTGTGGTTCACCACTGTAGTCTTCTAGCGCCTTGATCAGTTCTTCCTTCGTCGGGTCCTGCTTGAAGTTAACGAAGGCTGCGACCGTGTGTCCGTACAGGACCGGCACACGGAGACACTGACTCGTAATCACCGGTGATTCGGCCGGGACAATCGCCTTTTTCTCATCATCAACGTGGCCCCAAATCTTGAGGGGTTCGTCCTCAGACTTCTTTTCCTCACCCGGAATATATGGAATCACGTTCCCCTGAATTTCCGGTGCGCCCTCTAAGGTCTTGCCGGCGCCAGAAATTGCTTGGTAGGTGCAGGCCAGGACCTGGGTTGGTTCAAACTGCTTCCAGGCAGCCAGCGCCGGGGTGTAACTCTGGATGGAGCAGTTCGGCTTGACAGCTACGAAACCGCGCTGGGTGCCGAGCCGTTCGCGCTGGTACTTGATTACCTCCGTGTGGTCCGGGTTGATCTCTGGAACCACCATCGGCACGTCCGGCGTCCACCGGTGGGCACTGTTGTTGGAAACGACTGGCGTTTCGTGCTTTGCATACTCATCTTCTAGCTGGCGAATAGCATCCTTGTCCATATGAACTGCGGAAAAGACAAAGTCGACTTGGGAAGCAACTGCAGCAACATCCTCCGCGTCCAAGATCGTCAGGTCCTTGACCCTTTCTGGAATCGGCGTCTCCCCCATCTTCCAGCGATCCTTGACGGCGTCCCCGTACTTTTGCCCGGCGCTGTGCTTGCTGGCTGCCACCACCGTTACCTTGAACCAGGGGTGGTTCGCCAATAACGTCACAAACCGTTGGCCAACCATTCCAGTCGCGCCAATCACACCAACCTTTAATTGCTCACCCATTACGAAAATCCTCCACATCTATTTTCATTAGTTTTTAATTAACTTCTAATATACACTTGTTATGCGAAAGATTCCAGAAGATTGCTTACAAAAAATCCTGCGTGTTCACGACTTGGAAACGCAGGATTTCTCTATCATTTTAATTAATGCTAAACAAATTGCATCCCACCGTCACAGAGGATCGTTTGCCCCGTGACATAGTCTGACTGCTCGCTCGCCAAGAATTCAACTACCTTCGCAACATCGTCTGGCTCGGACAGGCGGTTTAAGGCCACTAATGACTCATAATCTTCCATCGCCAGGCCCTGATCAACGGCAATCTTTCGCATCATCAGTGTGTTAACAATTCCGGGTGCATAGGCATTGACGGTAATGCCCTGCTTTGCTAAATCCCGCGCCGCAACCTGGGTAAGGCCGCGAACCGCAAACTTGCTGCTGCTATAAAGCAATTCATTCTTGTTGCCACGGACTCCGGCTTGCGAGGTCGCATTTATAATCTTACCGACAATTTCTTTGCCGCTGCGGGTCTTCTGTTTAAATTGTTCTAGGGCCGCTTGAATCCCCCACATATCGCCCGCGACGTTAACATTCATCACCTTGTTAAATAGTTCAGGAGTAACGTCCTCAATCTTAGTGACCGGGCCCAGCCCAGCATTATTAACTAAGACGTCAAAGCTTCCCAGTTGAGCTGCCGTCGTTTGAACGGCTTTACGGAAGTTAGCGCGGTCCGCAACGTTTAATTCGACCGCCATTGCTTCGCCACCGTCTTGGTTAATCTCTTGGGCAACTTTTTGTGCGTTGGCAAGATTCAAGTCCGCAATTGACAGTGCAAACCCGGCCTTAGCCAAGCGAAGCGCGATTGCTCGGCCAATTCCTTGCCCCGCTCCAGTAACCATTGCCACTTTTTTTACTTGCTACCATCAGATTACTCCCTTTCGCTAAAATAAACTTTAGTACCAGGCTGGTTTATCACCATCAGTGTGGGGCTTGTTCACCCCTAAATCCTTGCGGGCGTACTTTGCGGGATCCGCGGCCTTCCGGTAAGTTCTCAGGTAGCTGTCTTCCTGGCCGCCACCCAGCACTTCGTTATTCCACTCGCCAAACTTACCCGGGACCTCGTCATAAATTCCAATCGAAGAAATCCAGACGAGCTGCTTGACCTTATTCTTATCCATCGCCGCCACGATGTTCTTCGCCTGCTGCTCAATCTCCAGATTGCGTAAGTTAGCGTATACCACGTCCGCTTGCGCCACAGCTGCATCTAAGCTCGCGGGATCCAGGGTATCACCCTTAATAACGGCTTCCCGTGCTTCATCCGTGACGGTCAGGTGTTGCGGATGGCGGGTGAAGAGCAGCAGGTGGGCATCCGTTTCGTCCAGCAGGGCCGTAATTGCGTGGCCCGCGATTTGTCCAGTCGCACCAAGAATCAAAACTTGTTTCGTCATTTTTTCTTCCTCCTATTTGCTTAGTACACTTTCAGTATAGCTGGGTTATATCTTATTAAAAGTAAGCACTTTTGGGTAAGCAGGTTACCCCGGAGTAAGAATTGTAAGCGCTGCACCACCGCGCGCAATTTAAATTAATTTGCCCTATAATGGCAGTAGAAACAATCCAGTGAGGAGGGGCAATATGAAAATTGTAATTGCCGACTACGCGGGGTCAATGATGCCCAGCCACGAACTAGAAAAGTAGGTCTTATCAGCCGGGCTGCCAGGCTGTCAAATTTGTACCTATCCCTATCACGATGACCAGCGGGCCGACTTTCTCCAGCTCGTCCACGATGCCGATGCACTGCTGACTGCCTTTATCAAAATCGACGAGGAGGTGTTAGCGGCAGCGCCACGGCTTAAAGTGGTCTCAATCAACGCTACCGGCTACGACAACGTAGATCTAGCAGCGGCCCGCCGCCACGGAGTTGCCGTTTGTCCTGTCTGTGAATACTGCACGGCGGACGTCGCGGAGTTCACCATTACAACAATGCTGGCCCTGGTCCGCAATCTCAAGGTATATCTAACCGACGTCGATGTTCACCAGCAGTGGCGTTACGACTATGCCCAGCCTAACCGGCGCCTTAGTAATCTGACCCTGGGAATTTTTGGTCTGGGAAAGATTGGCCGGGCAGTGGCAACCCGGGCCGCAGCGCTGGGAATGCGGGTGCTGGCAGTGGACCCTTTTATCAGCCAGAAGGACTACGCTAAGGTTGATGACCGGGTCCAGTTGGTTCCCGCGGCCACCCTCTTCCAGCAGGCAGACATTATCAGCAACCACATGAACCTCAACGATAGCAACTACCACTTCTTTACCGCCGACCGGTTTAAGCAGATGGTCAAGCACCCCTACTTTATTAACATGGCCCGGGGTGCTGAAGTGGACGAACCCGCCCTGGTGGCTGCCCTCGACAGTGGGCAGCTAAAGGGTGCGGCTCTTGACGTGCTGGCGACTGAATTCCCCGACCTGACCACTAATCCCCTAGTTGGCCGTGACAACGTCCTGGTCACCCCACACGCGGCCTTTTACAGCAGTGACTCCCTAACTGCTTTACAGAGAATTTCCTATCAAAACATTGTCGACTACCTCACCGGGCACCCCGAAAAGGTCTTTAAACTCGTTGTTAATCCAAAGGAGGATTCACATGACTATCCCAGCTAAAATGTATAATACCGGTGCCGACTACGCCCTCTCCATCATCGGTGGGAAGTGGAAACCGGTGATCTTGTACCTCCTCGCCGGCCACCCGCGGCGAACCGGCGAACTCGTCAAGCAGCTGGGAACTTCCCACAAAGTCTTGAGCGTTCAATTGCGGGAGCTGGCCGACGCTGGGATTGTCAGCCGCAAGAGTTTCAACACGATGCCGCCCCACGTCGAGTACCAGCTGACCGCGGAGGGTGAAAACCTCTACGCCGCCCTCCGCTACCTCAACTACTGGGGTGAACAAAAGGCAGCGACTAGTTCTACGGTGAAAATTATGTGTACTAACCAGATGAAGTCTGCCGGTGATGATGGTCTCTGCGTAATTACCAGGCAGCACCTCCACCACTGGAAGCAGGAAATTGTTAAGCAGGATTAAGTTTCATGTGAAACATAGCCAACATAAAAAGGGAAGATAATGTAGTGTCATTCGTAAAGTGACCGCGATTATCTTCCCTTTTGGCTTAAATTTTCTTATGTTTCAGGGCGAATCCCAAAGATCAATGAAACAATCAGTACCAAGATGACCGCCCCGACAATTGATGGAATAATTGCCATCCCTGCTACCTGTGGGCCCCATGCACCGAGGATTGCTTCCCCAAGAGCCGACCCAACCAATCCGGCAATGATGTTGCTAATAACACCCATTGAGCCGCCCCGCCTGGTGATGGCACCAGCTGCTAACCCGATCACACCACCGACAATTAATACCCATAACCAATGCATTTATTTCGCCTCCCTTGTTTTCTCGCTCATCTTTTCTTTAACGTCCTGCAATTTATCCTTCGCCTTGCCAAAAGTTTTTTGGACCTTGCCGGCTACCTGTTCACCCTTATCATTGGTCAACTTACCTTTGACCTCCTTGAGCTTACCAGCTACCTGGTCCTTTAATCCGTGTTTATCGCTAACCATCGTCCTCAAACCTTTCTATCGTTACCCTGTGATATTACAGTTCGGGTCTTTCTCCCGGTGACTAGTGACATTTGCTGATTTTAGTTTATCAACTTGCAATACCGGGTACAATAAATTAGCGGTTGGCTTAGGGCTTAATTAAGCAACCTTAAAACTTCTTAAATTTTAATAATACAAAAATGCTACTAATGTATGATAAATCATCACTAGCAGCATTTCACTACCCTATTTACTTCTAATTCTTTAGGAATTGGTCTGCACAGGCTAGGGCCTTCCCACCATAAACGGTAGATGGGCCGCCACCCATCATGATGGCAACGTTAATCGTTTCGACGATTTCGTCCCGGGTTGCTCCCAGCTTAATCGCCCCTTTGACGTGCTGAACAATGCAGCCCTCACAGCGAATCGCTACCGCAATGCCGAGTGCTTCCAGGGCCTTCGTCTTGCTATCCAATGCCCCCGCCTTAATTGCCTCCTCATGAACACCGAGGAATGCCTTTCCGGTTGCGCCGGTGCTAGCAAAGAGGTTCTTGTTGTTTGCCATTACTTCATTCAGTTCTTGCTTGTAATCTGTCATGTCAATCTTCCTTTCATTCATTAACACTTGCCCACTTATCGTCAATGATACATCTTAGAAAGCGCTTTCTCAAGTGATGTTAAAACGGGGGTTCAGAACCCGGCTACGGCCACTTCTGAACCCCTGTTTTGCTTTTCTAAAAATTATCTACTGCAAAGAATCCCAAGCTGTCAGTTCAACTGGCTGCTGAGCGGCTAAGTCTTGGAGGTCCTTACTCAGGTACTTCTTGTTGATGACGGCCTCGTAGGTGTATTCCTCAAACCAATCCTGGGTCATCACGAAGTAGCCGTTGTCACCGTTATCCTTGCCCCAGCTGTTTTCAATCTTCCAGCGAGTTGGCTGGTCATTTACCAGGTCAAAACCGGTCAGGGTCATGGCGTGAGAAACCATTGCCTGCCGCAATTCCAGCCGGTCCTTCTTGTCCATGGTGAAGTCGACCCCCAATAATTCCTCACGGTGGAAGAGCTTGGCGTCCATCAGTCCCCGCTTGCGGTCCATCTGCTGGAGAACATCATTGCCAACCCAGACAGTTTCCCCGGCCTTCAGCTGCTTGATTGCGGCTTCCTGCAGGTCTGCGAATGGAACGTTGATAAACTTAATCGGCACCCCACCGACAACGTTATCCTGGCTTGGCATGGAGTAAACCTGCTGGTAGTCGTGATCGGGTGCATTGGTAACGACCACGTAGTCGTTGAAGTTGGTATCAAAGTACTGGTGATAGAAGTCAAGGGGCGTCAAATCCAGTACCTGGTGGAACTTCTTGTCGTCATCACGGAATTCCAGGTCAAACTTAACCGGTGGTTCACCAAAGGCATAGGCAGCGACCTTGTACACGTCAGCCATCATCCGTTCCCGGGCCTTGGCAAGTTCATCCTCGCTATCCCCGTGGCTGACCATCCGCCGCAATTCCAACGCGTCCTTGCGCATCAGGTAGTTCATCACTTCGGCCACATCGCTGGTGTCCTTAGTGTTGTGGGTGTCCGGCATCACGTATTCTGGAACAACCCCGTACTTTTCAACAATTGAAGCCGCGTTAGCCCACTGACCACCGTCATTTAGGGCGAAGTTAAGGTAAAAGTCGACCAGCCGGTCATGGAGCGGCCGATCCGCGGTCGCAATCACTTTTTGGAAGAACATATTGGCCCGTTCGATCCGGTCCCAGAAGAACAGATAGTTCTGGGAAAGTTCAAAGTCCTTGAAGTGGTACTTCGTGGCGAACTTGTGCCGGAGCGTGTTCAGGGCCGCAAATGACCAGCAGCGCCCACTGTGCCGTTGATTACTTGGCTTCCCAGTTTTAATTTCGTACGAAAATGCCCGGTGGAGTCGTTCGCTGGCTGCCGGGTCCTCACTGGCGTTCTTAATCCCGTTCTTTTGAATGGCCCGGGCAATGACGGCCGCATCCCGCCGGTGGTGAAAGGCCTGTTGGTATTCTTTAACCATCTTGGCCGTTAGTTCTTGTTCAGACATAATCTGCCTCCTCAAATTCGTTGATTATTTCTATCTTAGCACTTTCGAGGAATTTGCAGTGCTAAAAAGCTGGCCGCAAGTTCTCCCGCTGCCAGCCCCAAGACATTAATTTTCTTCTTTTAACTTTCGCTTGACCATCGCGGGGTCGGCCTTACCTGGGTTTAGTTCCACGAGTTTGCCCGAGCCGCTATAAATAATCCACTCCGCCAAGTTGACAATGTGGTCCCCGGCCCGCTCAAGGTAGCGGATCACGGAGAGGTAGGTCCCGTAGCTTTTGACGTCCTCCCGCGACTTGACCAGGGCATCCATGATGGCATCCTGCTGCTGGACGTAGATCAGGTCGACCTGCAAGTCCTCGTTGGCGACCTCGTAGGCCTTCTGCTCATCGGTATAGACGTAGGCGTCCATGACCTTCTCCAGCATCTGGCGAACGATCATCATCATCTTCTCAATCTGCTTTTCGACCTGCTCGTCAGCCTCGTCCGCGCTCAGCCTGATTCCTGCCCGGGCGATGTGGGCCGCGTAATCCCCTAACCGTTCGACATCCGAACTGGCCTTCAAGATTGAAATAATCTTCCGAAAGTCCGTCGCCACCGGTTGCTGGAGGGCCATCAGCTTGAGGGCCTGTTTTTCCAGCTGAATTTCCTCGTCGTTTAGCTGGTGGTCATTTTCTAGTACCTGGCGAGCCAGCTGGGCATCCTTTTCATTAAAGGCCTTCGTCGCTTGGTAGATTTGCTCGCTGGCGTCAATTCCCATCTCCATAAAGCGGCCGCGCAGCCGTTTTAATTCATCATCAAAAATTGCTCCCATGGTCTTCCTCCTAACCAAACTTACCGCTGAGGTAGTCTGCCGTTTGCTCTTCCTGCGGGTTCATGAAAATCTGCGAAGTCGGGCCGAATTCGACCAGCCGGCCCTGGTGCATGAAGGCTGTCCAATCCGCCGACCGCGACGCCTGCTGCATGTTGTGGGTCACCATGATAATGGTAAACTGTTCCTTTAATTGTACTAGGGTATCCTCGATTTGCGAAGTCGAAACCGGGTCGAGAGCACTAGTCGGCTCGTCCATCAAGATGATTTCTGGCCGAACCGCCAGCGTCCGCGCGATGCAGAGCCGCTGCTGCTGGCCCCCGGAAAGTGCCAGTGCGCTCTCCTTTAGCTGGTCTTTGACTTCATCCCACAGGGCGGCCTGGCGGAGACTCTCCTCCACCCGCTGGTCCAGTACCTGGCGGTCACGCTCCCCGGCCAACCGCAGGCCGTAGATGACGTTCTCGTAAATTGACAGTGGAAAGGGGGTCGGCTGTTGGAAAACCATCCCGATTTGCTGCCGAACCCGGTAAACGTTGACGTCCGGCTGGTTGAT
>NHCFJ05603__coassemble_2663_pt1 | contig 3931 bp, 5 predicted proteins | sample NHCFJ05603__metabat2_low_PE_008 | metagenome-assembled genome bin NHCFJ05603
TTTCTACCGGATCGTTGTTGCCGACTCACGTTCACCACGTGATGGTCGTTTCATTACCGCTTTAGGTACTTACAACCCATTGACTACTCCTAAGGAAGTCAAGTTTGATGAAGATGCTGTTATGGAATGGCTGCAAAAGGGTGCCCAACCATCCGACACTGTTCGCAACATGCTTCAAGAGGCTGGCGTTATGCAGAAGTACCACGAAGCTAAGTACGCAAAGAAGTAAGTGATGATTTATCATGACTGAGACAAATATAGAGACGCTGATTCGTGATTTGGTTACCCCGCTATTAAAACATCCGGCGGCGTTAACGATTTCCCAAGAGGATGGTGGGCGTTACCACCAGTATATTGTTAATGTTGCCCAAGAAGATGTTGGGCGCCTGATTGGCCGCCAGGGTCACGTTGCTGCAGCATTGCGGACCGTTGTTGAGGGTGCGCGTTCTCGGCGTTCCAATTCTAAGAAAGTCCGGTTACTGATTAACGATCATCGTCACTAAATAAAAACTCCCACACCAGTTCTGTGGGAGTTTTTATCTTTTTTAGGAGGAAAATATGCAATTTTATAATGTTGGTAAAATTGTCAACACCCATGGTATTCGGGGCGAGGTTCGGGTCCTGCCCACCACTGACTTTGTTGACGAGCGGTTTGCGCCCCAGCAGAAGCTCTACCTGCAAGGGACGGGCGCGCCGGTTGAATTAACGATTGAACGGTCCCGCCAGCACAAAGGCTTTATTCTGGTAAAGTTCGTGGGTTACGACAATATCAACGATGTCGAAGGTTTTCGTAACCATGAATTAATGGTCAGTGCAGTGGACCAGCAACCCTTAGAGGACGGCCAGTATTACTACCACCAAATTATTGGCCTGACTGTTAAGACGGTGGCGGGGGAAGAACTCGGTAAAGTCAAGGAGATCCTTGCTCCAGGCGCTAATGACGTTTGGGTTGTGGAGCGTCCAGGAAAGGCGGACCTCCTGCTACCGGTGATTGATGACGTGGTCAAACAGGTCGACCTCGACAACGGTCAAGTGCTGGTTGAATTAATGGAGGGGTTAGAATAATGCGAATTGATGTGTTGAGCCTTTTTCCAAACATGTTTCAAGCGACGATGGGCGAGTCGATTATCGGTAAGGCACAGGAAAACGGCTTCTTGGACCTCCAGGTGACCGATTTCCGCGACTACACCACTGATAAGCACAACCACGTCGATGATGCGCCATTTGGTGGGGGCGCTGGAATGCTCCTCCAGCCCCAGCCAATTTTTGACGCGATGGACGCAATTGAAAGGGAAACGGCGGGCAAGTATCCCCGGGGACGGGTTATCCTGATGGATCCGGCGGGCCGGCGTTTTGACCAGGACTATGCCCAGGAGCTGGCCCAGGAGGAACACCTGACCTTCATCTGTGGGCATTACGAGGGCTATGACGAACGAATCCGTCAGCTGGTGACTGATGAGGCTTCCCTGGGCGATTACGTCCTGACCGGGGGCGAACTAGCGGCGATGGTGATGATTGACGCGACCGTGCGTTTTGTCCCGGGAGTCCTTGGCAACATGGCTTCTCCGATGGGTGATTCCTTCAGTAACGGCCTGCTTGAATATCCACAGTACACGCGGCCGGCGGACTTCCGTGGCATGAAAGTGCCGGAAGTCCTGACCAGCGGGAACCACCAAAAGATTCGCAAATGGCGGATGAAGGAGTCGCTGCGGCGGACTCTCCACCGACGGCCAGACCTGCTGGAATCCGCCCCGCTCAGCCGGGAACAGCAGCGGATACTAGAAGATATTAAGCTGGACGAAGACCCGGACGTACCGGATTAGGGAGAGGTTCATGAAAAAATTGTTTGAACGCTTGCTTTGGAAGCAGGATCCGGCGGTGTACCAGCAAAAGGATGCTAAACTGACGCCCAGTCTGCGAATAATTGACCTGATTGGCCTCGGGACCGGGATGGTTGTTGGTACCGCGATCTTTACCCTGCCAGGAATTGTCGCGGCTGAGCATACCGGGCCTGCCGTGCCCCTGGCCTTCATCGTGGCGGCAATTGGGGCGGGTTTATCGGCCTTAGCCTATGCAGAAATGTCGTCAGTCTTGCCCTTTGCCGGCTCGGCCTTTTCCTGGATTAACGTCCTCTTTGGTGAATTTTTCGGCTGGATTGCCGGTTGGGCTTTGCTGGCCGAATACTTTATCTCGGTTGCCTTTGTTGCCTCCGGTTGGTCGGCCTATATGCAGGGCTTTTTAGCCAGCCTGGGGATTAAACTGCCAGTGGCCCTGACCGGGGGCTTTAATCCCCGGCAGGGCTCCTACGTTGACATTTTGGCGGCGGTCGCCATCCTGGCGGTGGGAATTTTGATTTCCCGTGGGGTCCACCAGGTGAGCCGGATTGAAAATATCATCGTTGCGATCAAGCTCCTGGTGATTATCATGTTCATCGTGGTCGGGGCGACCGCTATCCAGGCTCATAACTACGTGCCCTTTATTCCAGCGCACCGGCCGGGAACGAGCTTTGGGGGCTGGCAGGGGATCCTCGCCGGGACGGCCCAAATCTTTATCGCCTACGTTGGCTTTGACGCAATTGCGGCCAACACAGCGGAAACGAAGAACCCGCAAAAGACGATGCCCCGGGGCCTAATCGGGACCCTGGTACTCGGTACTGGCTTCTTTATCGCTGTTTCCCTGGTGCTGGTGGGGATGTTTAAGTACTCCCGCTACGCCAATAATGCTGAACCGGCGGCCTGGGCGCTGCGCCAGTCGGGGCACTACCTGACGGCCAACCTCTTGTCAGTAGTGGCGATTATCGGGATTTTTTCCGCGCTGATTGCGATTCTGCTGGCGTCGTCGCGACTAATCTATGCCTTTGGGCGAGACGGCCTCTTGCCGAGCCGGCTGGGGATTGTTAATGGCCGCCACGTGCCTAGCCACGCCCTCTGGCTGATTACTTTGCTGGCGATGGTCCTGGGTTCGGTCTTTCCGTTTACTTTCCTGGCGACCCTGGTTTCTGCCGGGACGCTAGTTGCCTTTATTTTCGTGTCCCTTGGGATTTACGCCCTGCGGCCACGTGAGGGGAAGGATTTGCCGGATGCTCAGTTTAAGATGCCCTGGTACCCGGTGTTGCCGACGATTTCGGCCCTGTTTTCGGCGGTGATTTTCTGGGGCCTGAATAAGGATGCGAAGATTCTGATGGTCGGCTGGTTCGTGATTGGCCTGCTGATTTACTTTGTTTATGGTATTCGGCATTCCATCATTAACCAGGAGCACGGGAAATAGCCCTTGCAAGTTAGCACGAAACCATGTATAGTAGTTAGTGGCTGTTTAGCCGTGAATAACGGTATTCCGCTGCCCATTGTGGACATGAATGTCGGCGAAAGGAAAGAAATTGTATGCGTCAAAATAAGTTAATCGAAAAGATTACTGCTAGTCAACTGCGTGATGATATTCCGGAATTCCGTGCCGGTGATACTGTGCGGGTTCACGCGCGGATCGTTGAAGGTTCCCGTGAACGTATCCAGATGTTTGAAGGGGTTGTTATCAAGCGTCACGGTGCTGGTATCAGCGCTACTTATACTGTTCGGAAGATCAGTAACGGTGTTGGTGTGGAACGGACTTTCCCACTGCACTCACCACGGGTTGCTAAAATTGATGTTCTTCGTCACGGTCGCGTTCGTCGTGCCAAGCTGTACTACCTCCGGGCACGTACTGGTAAGGCTACCCGGATTGCTGAACGTCGTCGCGATGCTGAATAGTAATCCTAATGAAGAGAACTCCGGGTATCTGACAACTGGTATGGTTGACTAAAAATACTTCCTACGAAAATGTAGGGGGTATTTTTTTTTTTTTTATTGAGTATTTACAATCTAAGTGCAACAGATTTTAAAAACCCGAAATGTCAATTTAAATTAGAAAAATGTTGAAAGCTGTTCATCTGTGACGT
>NHCFJ05603__coassemble_2922_pt1 | contig 3576 bp, 3 predicted proteins | sample NHCFJ05603__metabat2_low_PE_008 | metagenome-assembled genome bin NHCFJ05603
ATTAATCGTTTCGCCGCTTTGCGGATCCACGTAATTGATACGATGCGTACCACCATCGCCAGTAAAGAACATATACTTACCATTGTTTGAATCAACAGTAAAATTACCCACATTAATTGTTGTACCATTTACCAAATCTTGGTATGGAATAGAGAACTGCCCCTTATAGCCGTAGGATGTCCAACTTGAAGAGTCCCAATTAGTGATTTTATCAAGTGGCCGTCCGTAATGAATAAGATCAGTATTTACATTCTGCGCTTGTAATTCAGTACTCTGGGCCTTACTCTCCTGTAAATTAGCAGTAGTAGCAGCTGTCGAATTAACGTTCAAGCTCGTCGTAGCCACATTAGTTTCATCCGTACTCTGTGCAGTTTCTGGATTTGCTTTCTCCTCGGTATTTGCCGTGGTGGTTGTTCCCTGGGCGGCCACCTGGCTGGCACTGGTCATCGCTAGCGTGGCGGTATCGGCATGGACGGTTGTCATGTTTATCCCCATAAATGACAAGCCGAGCAATACTGACGATACGCCAACCGTTAACTTCCGAATACCAAAGTGCGGCACCTGCTCCATTCCCTGTTGGAGCTTGTACCACTGATTATTTCTAGAAACCATTTCTAATCTTCCCTTCAAAAATTGTGAAACGTCAATAATTATATGGATTGACCATTTCCTAGTCAAATCAGTCAAATGCGTCTAATTTCAGGGAACGTTCTGGACTTATCAGGTGAATGGATTTACTCTCACCCAGATATTTTGACAATCGTGTTTATTTTAGGCCTTTATATTTGTTCGTTATAATTTAACCGAACAAATATGGAAAATTTTTTCGTCCTTATCAAATCATTAGTAAAAAGCCCAAAACGGCTGTTCTCCCCGTCATTACGGGAAAAACAGCCGTTTCATTCAATCAATCTTTACTTTTTCAGTGGAAATGCTAGTTTGGTCACAATCCGGGCTGCAGTCGTTACACTTGGCCACCGGCTTTGCTCACCCGTAACGATAATTGTTGCATTGAGCAATACGCACAATTCCGCAACCGACATCGTCGCCAAATAATCTGCAACTACCGCGCCATCCGGGCCCGCACCTGACCAGCGGTAAAAATACCTGTCAAGGTCATCACGGAACCGTTCGATTGACTCCATTAGCCTGATTCGTTCCGTCGCGGTCCGGCCTTGCTTGCGAAAATACTTACGGTTAAAGAGCGCCCGCACCTCTGGAAAAGATTTGATTATGTCCATTTCCAAAGCGTGATAAAGGCGCAGGAGGAGCACAACAACCGCTTCTCTGCCAGGAGCGGGTTAATGTTCAACGAATTACACAGTTCCTGATCAGCGACAACTTCAATCGTACACAGAACCTGTCCGTTAAAGACGTAGTTAATTGTCTGTTCATGCATCTTGATTTGCAGGCGTTTGACCTGGCCAGCGGGAACGTGGCGTCCCACGTGTTAAAGAACTCCGCCAACTGAGCCAGCAGTTCTCTATATTCCATTATGGAACCCCCGTTAATGTGACACCCGTGTCTCTTCTTTTATTATACCTTGTTGCTGCTTACTTAGACAAAAAAGAGACTCAGGCTCGCACCCGCGTCTCTTCCGGTAGGCAATCACTCTACCACTATTAATGGTAGCAATAATTGCGTGTTTTCTCAATAGGTAAATCGTTTTTGGAGGGTCTTACTTGTGCTGATAGCCAACGCCACCCCCAGGGCCAGCGGCAGCAACGCGGTATAGTCCAAGTGGCAAACTTCGAATAACATGAACATTGCCATCAAGGGCGCCTGCTGGGACGCCGCTAAAAAGCAGGCAGCACCGAGGACCGCCGTCTGAGCCAGGGTAATACTGGGAACCAGAGAGGTATAAACGACCCCGGCAAAGACCCCAATCACCGCTCCAGCAGCAATGGAAGGAGTTAGGATTCCACCATAGCCCCCGCACTTAATGGTCCCGAGGGTAATCGCGACCTTCGCAACCAGTCCAAAGAGCAGGAGCAGTAACGCCTGACGGCTGGTATTCGCGTTCATCGCCAGCTGGGCCAGTCCCCGGCCATTTCCCATCACCTGGGGATAGAAGCTGGCAACGCCCCCAGCTAGCACCGCTAACAAGGGGAGCTGGACCAGGACGTTTTTCGTGACTGCCCGGTGCTTGCTTGCCAGCTTGACGCCCGCCTTAAAGAACGTTCCGGCGGCCCCATTGAGGATTCCCAGGATTATTACCAGGGGAAGGAGCTGGAGACCGTAGTGCTGGCTCCCCACCAGGTAGTACGGTTCATAGCCCTTAACAATCGACCCAATCAAGGTCGCAATCACTGACATGGTCAGACTGACCGCCACCACCCGGGCGTTAACCTTCTTGTAGAGCAGTTCGATGCAAAAGACCGCTCCAGTAATCGGGGCGATATAGACCCCGGCGAACCCCGCACCCGCCGCGGCAGCAATCAGCATCTTTTGGTCTTCGCGGTTTAAGTAAAGCCAGGGGTAGCGGTGAGTAGCCCGGGTCCACTTCTGCGCAATGGCCGCCCCGGCTTCCCGTGGCGCCAGTTCGCGTCCAATCGAATTTCCAGTTCCCACGAAGAAAATCTGGGTGCAGACGTGGACGAACGTTTTCCCTAACGGCATCGTCTTGCCGTCCAAAGCCTTCGCAATGCTAACCGGGTGGTACTTGCGCTGGAGGAAGTACCAAATAATGGCCGCGACGATTCCCCCCACTAAGACCGACAAGAATCGCCGCCCAGGCCCCGCGCTGATGTCAACCGGCACTAGGTTGCTTTCCCGAAAGTGGAGGAAAACGTGCTCGGTCAAATCCAGCAGCACGCTTAGGAGAAGCGAGCTGGTACCAACAATCGTTCCTAAGATGATCGTGGTCACAGCCAGCCCCCAACCACTGTTTTTCTCTTCCATCCCTCTAATTACCACCTTTCTATCAATCGCTTATCATTTTATCATGCTTCGGCAAAATCCCAAGCCTTTTCGCCGGGCTACGGAAGAAATCTGGTAGAATAAGGACGAAGGAGAATTACAATGATAAATAGCAAACGACTACTAATCGGCGGCAGTGTCTGCTGGCTAGGCTTCTTGATTTTCATGCTTGCCTACTTGCACGGCCGCGCTTGGCTCAAAAGCTACGACACTTTCGGCTATCAACTCACCCAGCCTGCCACCCCCGCCAAAACAGCGTTCCTACGAGGACTGACCACGTTAGGTGAACCAGCCGTCCTCGGTGGCGCTACGATTGCCCTAATGCTTTATTTATGGTGGCGCCGGCAGATTGGTGATAGCATGTGGTACGGGGCGGTCAATTTTATTGGCGGCTTGCTGCTCTTTGCGGTCAAGCATATGGTTCTCCGTCCCCGGCCATCCCACCAGCTGGTCAGCATTGGCGGTTACAGTTTCCCCAGCGGCCATACCTTTGGGATGACTGTCTTTGTCCTGACGGTGGTGGCCCTGCTCTGGCCACACCTCCAGTACCGTTGGGAGCGCTGGCTATTAGCTTTACTAGCCGCCATAATCATTCTGGCAATCATGGATAGCCGGGTCTACTTACGGGTCCACTATGCTAGCGACGTCACCGCCGGT
>NHCFJ05603__coassemble_3184_pt1 | contig 3261 bp, 5 predicted proteins | sample NHCFJ05603__metabat2_low_PE_008 | metagenome-assembled genome bin NHCFJ05603
CACGCCGAAAGTAGTTGGGGGATCGCTCCCTGCGAGGATAGGACGTTGCCACGCGGTTATTCCGGCATAGCTCAGTTGGTAGAGCACCTGACTGTTAATCAGGTTGTCGTCAGTTCGAGTCTGACTGCCGGAGTTATTACTGAAGAGTCGCCAGCTACTTGTTGGCGGCTCTTTTCGTATACTATGAACTTTGATTTGTTTCTAGCTGAAAGGGAGGAAAAATTAAAATGCGGGCCCTGCTGGTGATTGATATGCAAAATGGTGTTTGTCGAACAAAGGGACAGACTCTCTTTCGATTAAAGGATTTAGTTACCTTAGTCAATTGTTGAATCAGGTGGTTTCGTGAACAAGGGCTGCCGATTATCTTTATTCAACATCAGAATATGAATTTAACTAGGGGGACGATTGCTTGGCAATTACTCTCAGAACTAGATGTCCGTGAAGAGGATCTCTATGTCAATAAGACGCAGCTCAATGCTTTTTATCAGACCGACCTCCAGAGTCTCCTCATACAGCGGCAGGGGGACGAGTTAGAGATTTGCGGTGCGCAAACTGAATACTGTGTTGATACTACGATTAAGATGGCGCATGGCTTTGGCTACCGGTTGGAGATGGTGCCCGGGGCAAGCAGTACGGTCGATAACAAGTTTTTAACATTAAGACAGACGATTCAGTATTTTGAAGAGATTTGGGAGCAGAATTTCCTAAAATTTATTTCGCCGGATTTACAATCTAAGTGCAACATCATAAATTAAACAAAAAGGCCATGAAGACCTAAACTTAAATTGACCAAAAAATAAGAAAGGTGATCTTCATGACTCAGATTGATTCTAACATTCCTCGTCACTACCATCAACTAACTAGTGAGCAGCGTGGACAGATTGAGGCACTACATGATCTGAACTGGTCTAATGCCGCGATCGCCAGAAAGCTTCACTGTCATCGGTCAACGATTGGCCGTGAGCTTAAACGTGGTCGTGTCTTACAGCGTGACTCAGATTACTTTACTATGGTGAAACGGCGCAAGCCAAGCATGAACAGCGGCGGCTGAAATGTCATTGTCATTCCTTGCTTAAACGGGGCCATTTCTTCTTTAAGCTCCTAACCAAACAGCTGGGCAGCCAATTTAACGCGATGAGTGTGGACGAGTTTATTGGCCAGTTCAAGTTAAAGTTTCCTGACCCGTTTTGTCCGTCAACGCCAACTGTTTACCGCTATATTGACCAGGGACGGTTAGCCATTAAGAATCTTGATTTACCACAGAAGCTAAGTCGGCATCTAAAAAAACACCATCGTTCCCACTCTCGGCAAGCAGTGAAGCAGCTGGGAGTTTCAATTGAAAAACGCCCGCAAAAGATTAATCAGCGCCAACGTCCTTTTGATTGGGAGGGGGATTTAGTCAAGGGGGTTCGGCGGAAGAATCAACCAGCCCTGATGACTCTAACAGAACGTTTAACGCGCTTTGAGATTGTCATTAAGATTCCCAATTACCGAGCAGAAACCTGTCGTCAAGAGCCTCAGAAGGTGATTAATTACCATCCAAACTGGTTTAACTCGATCACTTTTGATAATGGTGCCGAATTCTCTACATTGGCTAAAATTAGACATGCCAAGATTTACTTCGCTCACCCGTACTCACCTTGGGAACGCGGAAGCAATGAAAACGATAATGGACTGCTTCGTCAATTCTATCCCAAGGGCCAACCCATTAAGCAATCCCTTCTCTACCTCCACCAAGCAGTCCAAGCTATCAATACCAAGCCCCGCAAGCTTCTTTACTACCACACCGCTCAACAATGTTTTCATCAATATTTAGCTTCATAGCCATGTTGCACTTGAGTTGACAATTCGGGTAAAATTTATTTCTGAAATAAAAACAAAATAGGTATTTTCAAGGCGAAGTCATCATGATATAATAATTAACGTTGACTTGTGGTAAGTCATGCCAACTTAGCTCAGCTGGTAGAGCATCTCCCTCGTAAAGAGAAGGTCGGAGGTTCGACTCCTCTAGTTGGCACTACTTTGTGTGGACTGGATAATTCCTAATAAGGGAAATTATCCAGTCTTTTTTAATTTACTACTGCTTTCTAGGTGGAGTTTGTTATACTGAATATAATTCAATTGAGAAAGGAAGCTGATACGGATGGAAATCACAATCAATGGTGAACAGCGGCAGTTAGTCGGCAACCCGCCCGCGGTTGGCGATGATTTTCCTCATTTTAAGGTTTTTGACAAGAATGGGAATAAGGTTAAATTGAAGGAGCTGCTGGGCAAGGTAACCCTTTTGAGTGTCGTACCGGACATTAACACCCCAGTTTGCAGTCTCCAAACCAAGCAATTTAATTCGACCATGGACCAGTTTCCAGACGTCAACTTTTTGACGATTTCGACTAATACCACGGCCGACCAGCAAAAGTGGTGCGCGGCTGAAGGCGTGAAAACCATGCAACTCGTTTCTGACAGTGAAGAATCGTTTGGCTACGAATCCAAGCTGCTGATCCCGGACGAGGGTTTCCTGGCCCGGTCAGTCTGGATCCTCGATGCTACGGGGAAGGTTGTCTACCGGGAAATCGTTGCTGAACTGACTGACGAGCCGGATTACGACCAGGCACTGGCGGCCTTAAAGGAAACACTGGCGAAGTAAGAGCTCTATGGTTACAACAGAAAGTCAGCCTGTAGAGTTCGCACATTATCTTTTCAATAGTTAAAGATTAAGTGGGGAGCGTGAACTACCAATTTCTGGTGGTTCGCGCTCCCTTTTTTATTCGTCTTCACCAATAATTGGGAAGCCGTAATCGCGAATGTGGTTCTTTAGCAATTGGATGTATTCCTGCCCCAGCTGGCTGGTGATTGTGTGTTGGTGCTGGACAATTCCAAGCGTGATTGGATTATCAAGCTCCAAGGGAATCGCGACAATCTTATCGTCGTTAAGTTTGCTGCTGATAATTCCCGAACTAATGGTGTAACCGTTCAAGCCGACCATCAGGTTAAAGATGGTTGCCCGGTCGCTAACCTTAATTTCCTTTTTATGGCTGAGGGTCGACTGAATTTCTTCAGAGAAGTAAAAGGAGTTGTTTTCGCCCTGCTCAAAGGACAGGTAGGGCAGTTCGGTTAAGTCGGCAAGACTGATTGAGTGACGCCTGGCAAGGGGGTTATAGCGGCTCAAAAAGACGTGTGGCTGGGCCGTAAAAAGCGGTGTGAATTCTAAACCGTTTTCTGTTAACAGTTTGCTGATGATCCGGAGGTTAAAGTTATTGATAT